>Ga0308160_10000094_pt1 | contig 263434 bp, 230 predicted proteins | sample PhyFR1_FD_201036 | JGI IMG/M metagenome (GOLD analysis project Ga0308160, IMG submission 201036) | Phyllosphere microbial communities from UC Gill Tract Community Farm, Albany, California, United States - DLSLF.R1 | ecosystem: Host-associated > Plants > Phyllosphere > Unclassified | place... | reverse complement strand
CATCCAGCGCGCGCAGCCGGAAGTAGTTCTGCGCGACGTCGGCCTGCAGCGACAGCAGCACCGAGCGGTAGGTCGCCTCGACGGCGCCGGCATCGCCGCGCGCCGCGGCCACGTTGCTCGACACGCGCCCGAACAGGTCGACCTCGTAACTGGCCGACAGCTTGGCCTGATACACGTTCTGCGCCGGGATCGCGGTGCCGCGCGGCAGTGAGGCTTCCAGCGGCGACAGGCGTTCGCGCTGTGCGCCGACGCCCAGGCCGACTTGCGGGATGCGGTCAGCTTCGGCGATGCCGGCGACGGCGCGCGCCTGCTTCACGCGCGCCGCGGCCACGACCAGGTTCTGGTTGTTGGCGGCGGCCTGCGCGACCAGGCTGTTCAAGGCCTCGTCGTTGAAGGCGCGCCACCATTCGCCGCGCGGCTGGGCTTCGGCGGCGCGCGCCTCTTGCCAAGTGGTGCCGTCGGGCGCGCTGCGCACCTCATCCGCGGTCGCGGTGGCGGGCGGCGTCTGCAGTTCCTTGAATGCGGTCGGGGTGGCGACCGCCGGCTGCTTGAATTCGGGGGCGGCGCAGGCGGTCAGCAGCAGCGCTGCCACTAAAGGCGCCACGCCCCTTGCGATCATGGTCTTGGTCATTATTGATGTCCTCCGAGTGCCGGGGTATGGTCGTCCGCACCTGCGAGCGGACCCACATCGTGTGCATGTGCGGGAGCGTGTCCATGCTTGGGGCGTTCGAAACGCTTGGCCAACGTACGCAGCAGCACGTAGAACACCGGCGTCAGGAACAGGCCGAAGAAGGTCACGCCCAGCATGCCGGCGAACACCGCCACACCCATCGCGTGGCGCATCTCGGCGCCGGCGCCGTGCGAGAACACCAACGGCACCACACCCATGATGAACGCGATCGAGGTCATCAGGATCGGACGCAGACGCAGGCGGCAGGCTTCCAGCGCCGCGGCGACGATGCTGCGGCCGTGGTGTTCCAGCTCGACGGCGAATTCCACGATCAGGATCGCATTCTTCGAGGCCAAACCGACCAGCACGAACAGCGCAATCTGCGTGAACACGTTGTTGTCGCCGCCGGTCAGCTTCACGCCGATCAGGGCGCACAGGATCGACATCGGCACGATCAGGATCACGGCCAGCGGCAGCGTCCAGCTTTCGTACTGCGCGGCCAGCACCAGGAACACCAGCAGCACGCACAGCGGGAACACGTACATCATGGTGTTACCGGACAGGATGTCCTGATAGGTCAGGTCGGTCCACTCGAAGCCGACGCCCTTCGGCAGGTTCTCGCGCACGATCTGCTCGAGCGCGGCCTGGGCCTGGCCCGACGACACGCCCGGCGCCGGTCCGCCATTCAGCTCGGCGGCGACGTAGCCGTTATAGCGCTGCACGCGGTCCGGGCCGTAGGTGTCCTTGATCTTCATGAGCGAGGACAGCGGGATCATCTCGCCCTTGTCGTTGCGGACCTTCAGCTGAGCGATCTGCTCGCGCTGCGAACGGAACGGGGCATCGGCCTGCACGCGCACCTGGTAGGTACGGCCGAACTGGTTGAAGTCGTTCACGTACAGCGAACCCAGGTTGATCTGCAAGGTCTGGTTGATCTCGGCCAGCGGCACGCCCAGCTGCTTGGCTTTCACGCGGTCGACGTCGGCGAACAACTGCGGCACGTTGATCTGGTAGCCCGAGAACACGCCCATCAGGCGCTTGTCGGTGGCAGCCTTGGCGACGATGGTCTGCACGGCCTTGTTCAACTCGTCGTAGCCGACGTTGGCGCGGTCTTCGATCATCATCTTGAAGCCGCCGGTGGTGCCCAGGCCGTTGACCGGCGGCGGCGGCAGCACCATCACGAAGGCGTCTTCGATCGCGCCCATGCGCTTGTTGACTTCAGCCGCGATGGCGTCGGCGCTCTGCTCCTTGCCGTGGCGCTCGTCGAACGGCTTGAGCGTGACGAACACGATGCCGGCGTTGGGCGCGTTGGTGAAGCCGTTGATCGACAGGCCCGGGAACGAAACCGACGAATCCACGCCCGGGATCTTGGCCGCGGCGTCCGACATCTTGCGGATCACGGTGTCGGTGCGGTCCAGCGAGGCGGCGTCCGGCAGCTGGGCGAAGCCGATCAGGTAAGCCTTGTCCTGCGACGGCACGAAGCCCGGCGGCACAAGCTTGAACATGAAGACACCGGCGATGGCCAGCAGCACGTACACGCCGAGCGCGGCGCTCTTGCGCTTGAGGACACCGCCCACGCCGCCTTCATAGGCATGCGAGGAACGGTGGAAGACGCGGTTGAAGCCCTTGAAGAAGCGGCCGAACACGAAATCCATGGCGCGCGTCAGACGGTCTTTCGGTGCATGGTGCGGCTGCAGCAGCACGGCCGACAGCGCCGGCGCCAGGGTCAGCGAGCAGAATGCCGAGATCACGGTCGAGATTGCGATGGTCAGCGCGAACTGGCGGTAGAACTGGCCGGTCAGGCCGGACACGAACGCGATCGGCACGAACACGGCGCACAGCACCAGCGCGATCGCGATGATCGGGCCGGACACTTCCTTCATCGCCTGGATGGTCGCGTCGTGCGGCGACAAGCCGTTCTCGATGTTGCGCTCGACGTTTTCCACCACCACGATGGCGTCGTCGACCACGATACCGATCGCCAGCACCAGGCCGAACAGCGACAGCGTGTTGATCGAGAAGCCGAAGGCCAGCATGACGGCGAAGGTGCCGACCACCGACACCGGAACAGCCAGCAGCGGAATGACGGAGGCGCGCCAGGTCTGCAGGAACACGATGACCACGATCGCCACCAGCACCACCGCTTCGAGCAGGGTGTGGATGACCGAGCGGATCGACTCGCGCACGAATTGGGTCGGGTCATATACGATGTCGTATTTGACGCCTTCCGGGAAATCTTTGGACAGTTCTTCCATCTTGGCGCGCACGTCCGAGGACAGCTGCAGCGCGTTCGCCGTCGGCGACTGGAAGATCGGGATCGCGACCGCCGACTTGTTGTTCAGCAGCGCGCGCAGCGCATACGAGTTGGAGCCCATCTCGAGACGCGCGACGTCTTTCAGCAGCGTGGTGGCGCCATCCTGGTTGGTGGCGACCACGATGTTGCCGAACTCCTCGACTGATTGCAGGCGGCCCTGCGTGTTCACGGTCAGCTGGAAGTCGGCGCCCTTGGTCGGACCCTGGCCGACCACACCGGCCGCGACCTGCACGTTCTGCTCGCGGATGGCGTTGACGACGTCGCTGGCGGTCAGGTTGCGCGCGGCGACCTTTTGCGGGTCGAGCCAGACGCGCATCGCGTAGTCGCCCGAACCGAACAGCTGGACTTCGCCCATGCCGGTGATACGGGCGAGCTGGTCCTTGATGTTCAGCGTCGCGTAGTTGCGCAGGTACAGGTCGTCATAGCGGCCGTCCGGCGACAGCAAGTGCACCACCATCGTGATGTTCGGCGAGCTCTTGGCCGCGGTGACGCCGATCTGGCGCACCTCGTCCGGCAGGCGCGGCAGCGCACGCTGGATGCGGTTCTGCACCTGCGTCTCGGCCTGCTCGACGTTGGTGCCGATCTTGAACGTGACGGTCAGCTGGAGCGCGCCGTCCGAGGTGTTCTGCGAGGTCATGTACAGCATGTTCTCGACCCCGTTGATCTCCTGTTCGATCGGCGTGGCGACCGTTTCGGCGATGACTTTCGGGTTCGCGCCCGGATACTGCGCGCGCACCACCACCGAGGGCGGCACCACTTCCGGGTATTCCGAGATCGGCAGCGCGAAGATCGAGATCAGGCCGCCCACGAACACGATGACCGACAACACCGCCGCGAAGATCGGCTTGTCGACGAAAAAGCGTGAAATGTTCATTTGTTGTTATTCCTTCGTATGCGTTTCGGCCATGGCGACTTTCGCGCCCGCAGCTGCGCCCGACGACGAGGCCAGCATCGGCACCACCTGGGCCGCCACCGGGGCACCCGGGTGCACGCGCTGCAGACCGCCGACGACGATCTTCTCGCCCGGCTTCAGGCCCGTGCGCACCACGCGCAAGCCGTCGATCACCGGGCCGAGCTGCACTTCGCGATACTCGGCCTTGTTGTCGGCGCTGACCACGTAGACGAACTTGTGGCTCTGGTCGGTGTTCACGGCGCGGTCGTTGATCAAGAGGGCATTCTTGGCCTGACCGCCGCCGATCTGGACGCGCGCGAACAAGCCCGGCGCCATCGTGTGGTCGCGGTTGGCGAACACGGCGCGCATGCGCACGCTGCCGGTACGGGCGTCGAGCTGGTTGTCGACGAATTCCAGCTTGCCTTCGTGCGGGAAGCCGGTCTCGTTGGCCAGGCCGACCTGCACCTGCACCGCGTCGCCCTTGTGCGCCTGGCCGGACACGCGCAGGTAGGTCTCTTCGTCGCCGTCGAAGCTGGCGTAGATGCGGTCCAGCGAGACGACCGAGGTCAGCACGGCGGAGGCGTCGACCAGGTTACCGAGCGTGATCTCGGCCTTCGAGACGCGGCCGTCGATCGGCGCGGTGACGCGGGTGTAAGCCAGGTTCAGGCGGGCGGCCGCGGCTTGCGCTTCGGCGGCGCGCGCGTTGGCGTCGAGTTCCTTCTGGCCGGAGGCGCTGGCGTCGTATTCGCGCTGGGCGATCGCCTTGTCGCCCAGCAGGCGCTCGGCGCGGTTCAGTTCAACGCGCGCCAGGTCGGATTTGGCGCGTGCGGCCTTGGCGGCAGCTTCGGCGCGGTCCGCCTCGGCCTGGTAGGGACGCGGGTCGATCACGAACAGCAGCTGGCCTTTCTTGACTTCGGCGCCGGGCGTGAAATCGACGGCGGTGATGTAGCCGGAGACGCGCGGACGGATCTCGACGCGGTCGATGGCTTCCAGGCGGCCCGAGAATTCCTGGGTCTCGGCGACCGGCTTTTCGACCACCACGGCGGCCGACACCGGCGCAGCCTGGGGCGGCGCAGCCTGCGCTTGCGCGGCTTTGCCCGTGGCGTCCGAGCAGCCGGCCAGTGCGGCGACCGCACCAGCGGCCGCGAATGCCAGCACGAGCGGCCGCAGCGCAGTGCTCAGTTGTTGAATCGATTTCATGATAGCCCTCCGGTATTATTGACTATTTATTAATGGTTGGACGAAAACAGTCCTTTCCCGCGTTTTTTGGAAAAGACAGGTCTCCGACGCCCTGATCGGGCGCCTGTTATGGTTTTAGGGGTAAAACTGGAAAATCAGGCCGCGCTTCCGGGCGGCGCCTCGTTGCCGTCGAGTGCGGCGATGAAACTGGCGATTTCGCCCAGCGCATGGCCCTGACAGGCGCACTGGTTGCGTCCGTTCGGGTCCACTAGCTGCGCAGGCTCCAGGCGCCGCACCGTGGTGCGCACGCCGGCGTTGATCAGCTTGGCGCCATAGGCCTCGGCCTCGTCGCGCAGCGGATCGTCCTCGGTCGACAGGATCAGGGCCGGCGGCAGGTTCTTGAGCCGGCTCGATTGCAGCGGCGAGGCATAAGGGTGGCTGCGGTCGGCGGCATTCGGCAGGTAGCCGCGGTAAGCCGCCGCGCATTCGTTGACCAGCTTGGCCTGGTCGGTACAGGTCGGCATCTCGCGCATCGAGCAGGTCGACAGGCCCGGGTCCAGCATTGGCATCACCAGGATCTGCCCATCCAGCTGCGGGCCGGCGCGGTCGCGCGCCATCAGGGCCGACACGGCGGCCAGGTTGGCGCCGGCTTCGATGCCGGCCACCAGCAAGCGCTTGCCGGTCCAGCCGAGCTTGGCCTTGTTCTTCTTGGCCCAGCTCAGGACGGCGTGCGCGTCCTCGACCGCCGCCGGGAAGGGCTTGACGGGCGCCAGCGTGTAGCTCGATGACAACACCACCGGATAACCGCTGGCCGCGGCCAGGCGGCGCAGGAAGCTGTCGGATTCCTCCAGGTTGCGCTCGACGAAACCGCCGCCGTGGAAGAACACGATCAGGATGTCGCGCTTGCCGTCGGCATCGGCCTTGTATAGGCGTGCCGCCAGCGGACCTTCGGCGCCGACCACCTGCAGCTCACGCACGTTCAGCGTCTGCGCGTCTTGCGCAAAAGCGTTCATGGGTGCACCACCGGCTGGAACAGGGCCTGGTCGCCGCGCGCGGCAGCTGCGGCAGCCTGTACGTACAGGTCGGTATGGATCGTGCCTGCCATCGCCACCACGGCCAACGCAAGGCCGAACGCCGCGCCAATCGCTTCCCGATGCAGTTTCATGATCCACTCCTTTTCCTGTCGTACCGACACCGTGTCGATAATCATTGCTTCCATAACCGAAATGATAGACCTCGGCTAGAATTTGATAAATACTTCAAAACCGAATTGATTATTCAGATCCCTGAACAATCCCAACCATGAACAAATTTCAGGCAATGGAAGTTTTCGTGCAGGTGGTCGAGGCCGGCAGCTTCACACGCGCCGCCGACCTGATGCAACTGCCCAAGGCGACCGTCTCGACGCTGATCCAGTCGCTCGAGAGTTCGCTCTCGTCCAAACTGCTGCACCGGACCACGCGCTCGGTCACCGTCACCACCGATGGCGCGGCGTATTACGAACGCTGCGTGCGCATCCTGTCGGACGTACGCGACGCCGAGGAATCGCTGTCGCGCACCCGGCTCTCGCCGAGCGGGCGGCTGCGCGTCGACGTGCCGACCGGGCTGGCCAGCGAAATCCTGATCCCCGCCCTGCCCGCCTTCTTCGAGCGCTATCCCGACATCCAGATGGAGCTGGGCAGCACCGACCGCCCGGTCGACCTGGTCGAGGAAGGCGTCGATTGCGCGGTGCGCGGCGGCGAACTGTACGACACCAGCCTGATCGCGCGCCGCGTCGGCATCCTCAACTTCGTCACCGCGGCCTCGCCCGACTACCTGGCGCGCTACGGCACGCCGAAGCATCCGGACGAGCTGGTGCGCCATCGCTGCGTCAACTATTTTTCGGCCAAGACCGGCAAGGTCTACGACTGGGATTTCAAGCGCGGCGACGAGAGAATAGTCGTGCCGATGCCGGGCGTGATCGCGCTCAACGATTCCAACGCCTATGTGCACGCCGGCTTGGCCGGCCTGGGCATCATCCAGATGACCGATTACATGCTCGACCAGCACGTGGCGGCCGGGCGCATGGTGCAGCTGTTGTCGGACTGGACCAGCGAGCCGGTGCCGGTGCACGTCGTCTATCCGCAGAACCGCCACTTGTCGGCCAAGGTGCGCGTGTTCGTCGAATGGATCGCCGAATTGTTCGCTAACCACCCGTACATGCACATGAACGCGCTGCGCCAGGCCCAGCCGGCGGCGCTGGCGGCCTGAGGTCGCGCCAGCGCGAAGCATGCTCCCATGCGCGTGTAGAATCGTCGGAAGACAATGCACGCAGGAGACCGAGATGACCCAGCCGCGCACCATCGACACGCTGCTCGCCCAGTACGCCGACAGCCATCGCGATCCGACCAACGAGCTGATCCACTTCGTGTGCATCCCGCTGATCGTGTTCACGCTGCTCGGCATCCTGTGGGTCATTTCCTCCTTCGTGGCGCTGGCCGCCTGCGTGGCGGCGCTGGTCTATTATTTCCGCCTGTCGCGCCCGTTCGCCTGCGGCATGCTGCTGCTCAGCGCGGTCATGCTGGGCGTGCTGGCGATGATGCCGGCGCTGACCGTGCTGCCGCTGTCGATCGCCATCTTCGTGCTGGCCTGGATCGGGCAGTTCATCGGCCATAAAATCGAAGGCAAGAAGCCATCCTTTTTCGACGACCTGCGCTTCCTGCTGATCGGGCCGTTGTTCGTGCTCGGGTTCCTGTACCGGCGTCTGCACCTGGCTTATTGAGCCCGCTTACTGAGCCGCTGACTGAAACCACTGGTTACAGACCTTACATCTTGATTCCGAACCTTTGTGCGTGTGTACCGCAGGGTTTGTCCGGAAAGCGCTAAGCTAGATGCATTCACTGCCAAACAGGCAATACCTGCTACGGAGCTCATCATGAAACGTCTTCTCATTCTTCCGGTGCTCGCCGCCATCCTGGCCGGCTGCGCCAATCCGGCCCCGTCGGGCCAGGTGTACAGCACCTACCAGACCCAGGCCGAACAGATCGTGCGCATGGGTACCATCGAATCGATCCGCAACGTCGCCATCGCCAAGAGCGACACCGGCGTCGGCACCGTCGGCGGCGCTGCGCTGGGCGGCCTGGCCGGCTCCCAAGTGGGGCACGGCAATGGCTCGGCCGCGGTCGGCATCCTGGGCGCGATCGGCGGCGCCGTGCTCGGCAACCGTCTGGAGAACCAGGCCAATACCCAGCCCGGCCTCGAGCTGACCGTGCGCCTGGACGGCGGCGAGCTGCGCGCCATCACCCAGCTGGCCGACGAGCCCTTCCGCCCCGGCGACCGCGTGCGCCTGCTGACCGACCCGAGCAGCGGCCGCACCCGCGTGACGCACTGAAGCTTAGCGGGACTCCCTCGCGCCCGCGCCTGCTTATGCACGCGCGGGCGCGACAGTTTGAAAATTAGCGTTGTCGGAAGAAAAGAAAAGCCGCAAAAGCACGGTATACTTTCGCGATGCCTTCCTACGCACTGTTCACCATCGCGTCCCTGATCTGGGGCTCGACTTTCTGGGCCATTACCTTGCAGCTGGGCGACATCCCGCCCGCGGTATCGGTCGTCTATCGCTTCCTGCTCGCTTCCAGCACGCTGTTCGCGCTGTGCCTGCTGCGCGGCGACAAGCTATGGCTACCCTGGCGCGTGCAGCGCTGGACCCTGCTGCAAGGCTTCTTCACCTTCGGCCTGTCCTACGTCTGCACCTACAACGCGGAACAGTTCGTGGTGTCGGCGCTGGTCGCCGTGCTGTTTGCGCTGATGGTGTTCTGGACGCCGATCTGTTCCCGCATCGCCTTCGGCACCGCCATCCCGCGTCGCACCTGGGGCGCCGGCGCCGCCGCGATGCTCGGCGTCGTGCTGCTGTTCTGGCAATCGATCGGCGCCGCCATGCGCGAGCTCGGCCAGGGACAGGGCCATGGCCACTTCATCCTCGGCGTGGCGCTCGGCATCTGCGCCTCGATCGCCAGCTCGGCCGGCAGCATCGTCGTCGGCAAGGTGCGCGAACAGTCGACCAACCTGATGCTGACCACCGGCTGGTCGATGTTCTGGGGCACTTGCATGGTGGCGCTGTTCTGCTTGCTGACGGGCCAGCGCTTCGTGCCGCCTCACACTTTGTCTTACGTGCTGGGCCTGCTGCACCTGGCGATCTTCGGCTCCGTGGTCGCCTTCATCTGCTACTTCACGCTGATCAACCGGATCGGTTCGAGCAAGGCCGTCTACGTCGGCGTGATCAATCCGGTGATCTCGGTGCTGCTGTCCATCAAGCTCGAACACTACCGACCCGTGCCGGCCGAATGGCTGGGCATGGCGGTCTGCCTGGGCAGCGTCGCCTGGGCCCTGCGCTCACCGAAAGCCAAGCCGGCGCCACCTGTTGAACAATTGAACGATGTAATCGAAACCACGCCATGACCCTTGACGCATCCCGCTTTGCCATCCGCCCCGCCACCCCGGCCGACGTCGCCCACATCCACTCGATGATCGTCGAGCTGGCCGTGTTCGAGAAACTCGAGCACATGGTGGTCGCGACCGAAGAATTGCTGCACGAAGGCCTGTTCGGCGTGCGCCCGGCCTGCGAAGCCATCATCGGCGAGGCCGACGGCGACGTCGTCACCTTCGCCCTGTTCTTCCATAATTTCTCGACCTTCCTGACCAAGAAGGGCCTGTACCTCGAAGACCTGTACGTGCGCCAGGCGCACCGCGGCAAGGGCTACGGCAGCCGCATGCTCAAGCACTTGGCCGCTCTGGCGGTCGAGCGCAACTGCGGCCGCTTCGAGTGGTCGGTGCTCGACTGGAACGAGCCAGCGATCAATTTTTACAAAGCAATGGGCGCCGAGATCCTGCCCGATTGGCGCATCTGCCGCGTTACCGGCGCGCCGCTGACGGCGCTTGCGAAGTAAGCGCGGCGAAGTAAAAAGAAAAAACCCACGGGGCTGAATCGCAGCGCCGTGGGTGAACCCATTCGTCGGATGGGGAGGGGAGATTGAATCCAACGGTTCCAATATAAGCCCCCGCCCTGCTGCTGAGCAGGCTTCCTTACAAATGCTTACCTCGGTAACACAGATCGAAAGCTTGTAGTGCCGAGCACGATTGAGTGAGCACAAATACAACAGCCCGCCTCGCAAGCGACAATGTGGCCTCACACGAGGACACGGACATGAACTTCAGCACCAAACCGATCAGCGCCTGTCTTGGCCGCGCCTGGATGCGAGCCTGGCTGCGCTATCGGCTCGACAGCTACACGCGCTGCCTGCACGCCATCGCAGTCCAGCGCGAAAACGACTTCCACGCCGAGCGCCTGCTGCACCGCGCCATCTCCGCGACGCGTTCGCGGCTGCAATCGCTTTAAGACGCTCCCTTCAACGCGCGTTGCGCTTGCGCGCCAGCAGACGCTCACACAGCTCGAAGCCGGCCTGCGTCAGCAAGGCCAGCAAGGCGGCCGGAATCGCGCCGGCCAGCAGCATGTCGTTGTCGTTCAACGCCAGCCCGGTGGTGATGCGCTCGCCAAAGCCGCCGGCGCCGATGAAGGCGGCGATGGTCGCCGTGCCGACGCTCATCACCGCGGCGGTCTTGATGCCCGCCAGGATCACCGGTGCGGCCAGCGGCAGCTCGACATGCAGCAGCGCCTGGCGCCGGTTCAAGCCCAGCGCCAGCGCCGCCGTGCGCAGGCCGGCCGGCACCTGCAGCAGGCCCGTACACGTGTTGCGCACGATCGGCAGCAGCGCGTACGCGCACAAGGCGACCAGCGCGGGCACGGTGCCGATGCGCCCGAGCAGCGGGATCAAAATCGCCAGTAGCGCCAGCGAGGGCACGGTCTGCAGCATGCCGGCCAGGGCCAGCACCGGCTGGCGCAAGCGCGGCGCGAGCGCGGCCAGCACGCCCAGCGGCACGCCGGCGACGCAGCCGAGCAGCACGGCAAACAGCACCAGCAGCAAGTGCTGGCGCGCCAGCGCGCCGAAGCCGTTGCCGAAGGTCTTGGCCAGCAAGCCCTCGCGCGCAGGCGCGTGCGTGGCTGCGGGCGCGCTCGCGGGTACGAGGCCGCCGGCACGATGAGCGATCCAGTCGCGCGCGATGGCGTCGAAAGCGCGGCCATCCAGCTCGGCCTGGGCATTCATCGCGATCATGTCCTGCTCGCGGATCGTGCCCTGCAAGCCTTCGATCGCCTGCCAGGCGCGCGGCAGGCGCTGCGGCAGGTCGAGGCGGTACAGCAGCACCGCGTCGTAGCGTGGGAAGTAGTGCAAATCATCGATCAGCACGCGCAGGCCGTACTGGCGGATCTTGGCGTCGGTCGAATAAATGTCGATCGCGTCGACCTGGCGCTGCGTCAGCGCCTCGTAGGCGATGCCGTGGTCCAGGCCGCGCGGATGCTGCGGCATGCCGTAGCGCGCCGCCAGGCCGGGCCAGCCATCCTGGCGGCCGAGGAATTCGTGCGACAGCCCGATGTTGAGGTCGGGCCGCCGGGCCAGCTGGGACAGCGTCGTCAAGCCGGCGTCGCTGCGCGTGGCCAGCGCGTAGCCGTTGGAAAAGCCGAGCGGCACCGCCACGCCCAGCCCGAGCGCGCGCAGCTGCTCGCGCATCCCGTCGATCGAGGTCGGCTGCGGATTTTTCAGGATTTCCTGGTCGATGGTGCCGAGGTATTCCGGGTACACGTCGATCGCGCCGGAGCGCAGCGCACTGAGCACGATGGCGGTGTTGCCCAGGCCCTGGCGATGCTCGGCCGGCCCCACCTTGGCCGCGGTCTGGGTCAGGATTTCGCCGAGAATGTAGGACTCGGTAAAGCGCTTGGAGCCGACGTGCAGCACGGCGTCGGCGCGCGCCGGTGCGGCCAGGGCCATGCAGCAGGCGCAGCAGGCAATGAGCAAGGATACGAGTGCAGCGAACCTCGGCATGGGACTCCAACGGGGACGGACGGATGAGCCGCCAGCATACCCGATCCCTGGCCCGGGCTCAGTCCGCCAGCTCAGTCAGCCAATATGGGCGCCAGATCGACGCCGGGTGCGCGCGGCACGCCGCCGTTCACCACCAGCCGGCATGGATTGGCGCCGATCGCATACGCCAGGTCGGCTGGGCGCGCGATGTCCCACAGCGCCAGGTCGGCGCGCTTACCCACCTCCAGGGTGCCGATGTCGCTGCGGCCGAGCGCCCGCGCCGCGTTGGCGGTGACGCCGCGCAGCGCTTCCTGCGGACTCATGCGCCACAGCGTGCACGCCATGTTCATCGCCAGCAGCAGCGAGGTCAGCGGCGAGGTGCCCGGGTTGCAGTCGGTCGCCAGTGCCAGCGGCACGCCGGCCGCGCGCAAGGCGGCCAGCGGCGGCGCCTGCGTCTCGCGCAAGAAGTAAAAAGCGCCGGGCAGCAGTACCGCCACCGTGCCGGCCTGCACCATCGCGTCGATGCCGTCCTGGGTCAGGTATTCGAGGTGGTCGGCCGACAGCCCCTTGAAACGCGCCGCCAGCGCTGCGCCGCCCTGGTCAGAGAGCTGCTCGGCGTGCAGCTTGACCGGCAGGCCGAGCCCGCGCGCAGCCTCGAACACGCGCGCGGTCTGCGCATTGCTGAATCCGATGCGCTCGCAAAAGGCGTCGACCGCGTCGACCAGGCCTTCCTCGGCCAGGCGCGGGAGCATGCGCGTGCAGATCGCGTCGATGTAGGCGTCGGCGCGGCCGGTAAATTCGGGCGGCAACGCGTGCGCGCCGAGGAAGGTGGTGGCGACGTTCACCGGTAACAGCGCGCCGACGCGGCGCGCCACGCGCAGCATCTTGGCTTCGGTCTCCAGGTCGAGGCCGTAGCCGGACTTGATCTCGAGCGTGGTGACGCCCTCGGCCAGCAGGGCCCGGATGCGCGGCAGGCTCTGGCTCAGCAGCTCGTCGTCAAGCGCGGCGCGGGTCGCGCGCACGGTGGCCATGATGCCGCCGCCCTGGCGCGCGATGTCTTCGTAGCTGGCACCGTTCAGGCGCGCTTCCCACTCGTTGCTGCGATTGCCGGCGTGGACGATATGCGTGTGGCAGTCGACCAGGCCGGGCGTGAGCCACATGCCGCCGCAGTCGTGCTCGCGCACAGCCGCGCGCGCGTGGGCGGGCGCCTGCGCCCGTGCGCCGGCCCAGGCGATGCGGCCATCCTTGACCGCCAGCGCGCCGTCCTCGACGATGCCGTAGCCATCCTGCGCGCCGCCGGCCATCGTGGCCAGGCGCACGTGCGTGAACAGCAGGTCGGCGGGTTCACTCGCGCAAGGGGCGTCCGTGTCCGTCATGGTCATCGTCTTCCTCTCCTTCGGCGTCGTAGTCGATGTCCTCGTCTTCGAGGTCTTGCTCGTCGTCGTAGTAATGGATGTCGACCACGAAGATCGTGCCCTGGTCGGCATCCAGCTGCCAGGTCGTGCCCGGGTCGAGCAGCACGGCGTCGTAACGCACCAGGTTGACGCGCTTGTCGTCGCTGGCCAGCTCCAGGCTCTCGCCCTCGGCCAGGAACAGCACGGTGACGTCGGCGCGCGCCACGAACTTCGACGGCCCATCCAGGCTGCGCCGGCCGAAGCGGTGGTAGCAGCGGTCCAGGCGCGTCATCACGTTGAAATCGGTCGTCGGGCCGCGGTTCAGCTTGGCCGTGACCTCGGATTCGCCGTCGAACGCGGCCACCGGTTCGGTACGCGACACCAGCGTCGGCTCGCCGTCGATCTCGAGCGTCAAGCCATGCCCGTCGAGCAGCGCCAGCGTGCGCTCGACGCCCGGGAACACCGAGAACGGGCCGTCGGCCGCGATCGTCGCCAGGCTCACGCGCCAGTCGAAATCCTCGAAGCCCGCGTCCGGCGGGACCACCGCGATCTCGGTCGTGCTGCCGCCGCCGTTCTTCCATGGCTTGGGCACGCGTTCTGAAAACGGAATCAACATCGTCATGGCAAGCACCTCAGGCAATCGTCGGGAAATGCATTCGCACGCGCATTGTGCAGCAAAACTCAGGCAGCGCGTAGCGCGCGCACCGCGCTTTTGTAGTCCCGTGCGATCTCTTCCTGGGCGACGTGGCGGCCGGCGCGCACCACCCAGGCGCCGCCGGCCAGCACGTCGCGCACCAGATTGTCGTTGCCGCAGAACAGGAAACGCCCCAGCACCTCGCTCGGTGCGACGCCGTCCAGGTTCGGGTGATCGGCATCGAGCACCAGTAGATCGGCGCGCCGGCCGCCCTGCAAGGCGCCCAGGCGGCGTCCGCTGGCTTGCGCCCCGCCCTGCAGCGCGCGCTGCCACAGCAGGGCGCCGACGTCGCGCTGCCCGTCCGTGACGGCGATGTTGCGGCGCCCATGCAACAGGCGCTGGCCGTATTCGAGCCAGCGCAGCTCTTCGACCGGACTGTGCGACACGTGGCTGTCGCTGCCGATGCCGAACGTCCCGCCGGCGCGCAGGAAGGCCTCCAACGGAAACAGGCCGTCGCCGAGGTTGGCCTCGGTGCTCGGGCACAGACCGGCGACGGCGCCGCTGTGCGCCAGGCGCGTGACTTCCGACGCCGACAGATGGGTCGCATGCACCAGGCACCAGCGCGCATCGACCGGCATCTCGTCGAGCAGGTAGTCGACCGGGCGCCGTCCGGTGGCTTGCAGGCACTGATCCACCTCCAGCTGCTGCTCGGCGATGTGGATATGCAGCGGCCGCCCCATCGGCAGTGATTGCGCCAGCTCGCGCAGCTGCGGCAGCGACGCCGCGCGCAGCGAATGCGGCGCCGCACCGATTTCCAGTTGCGGTCCGCGCAAGCCTTCCAGCGCCTCGACGATGCGCAGCACGAATTCGGGATCGCTGCGAAAGCGCCGCTGGGCCTCCATCAGCGGCTGTTCCTTGAAGCCGGCGTACGCGTACATCACCGGCAGCAGCGTCATGCCGATGCCGGTCCGGCCCGCGGCCGCGGCGATGCGTTCGGCGGTCTGCGCCGGGCGCGCATAGGCGGCACCGTCGATGTCGCGCTGGATGTAGTGGAATTCGCACATCGCCGTGTAGCCGTGGCGCAGGCATTCGGCGTAGAGCTGGGCCGCGATGGCTTCGATCTGCGCCGGCGTGATGCGGCTGGCAAAGCGGTACATCAGGTCGCGCCAGGTCCAGAAGCTGTCCGCGGTCTGGCCCGATGCGTTACCGGCCCGTTCGGTCAGACCGCCGAGGGCGCGTTGAAACGCGTGCGAGTGCAGGTTGATCATGCCGGGCAGGACGTACTCCGCGTGCTGCGTCGCGGATGGCGCCGCCGCATCCGGCTCGACTTCGATCAGGTCGCCGCGCGCATCCCATTGCAGCAGCACGTCACGCCGCCAACCGTCCGGCAGCAGCGCATGCCGTGCGAACAAGGCGCCCGCGCTTGCACCCACCGTTGCAACCACGGCTGCGCTCATGCACGCACCCAGTCCAACGCCGCGCCCAGCAACTGGCGCAGCACCGGCTCGAGGTGGGCGACGCGGTCCGGGCGGTAGGCGAACGGCGGCGTCTCGTCCATGTACAAATCCTGGCACATCTCGAGCTGGATCGCATGCACGCCGTCCTGCGGGCGGCCATAGAAACGGGTGATGTGGCCGCCCTTGAAGCGGCCGTTGAACACGAAGGAATAGCGTTCCTGCGCCTCGGCCGCGCGGATGATCGCGCCTTCCAGCTGCGGCGCGCACGAGGCCCGGTCGGCAGTGCCGAAGTTCAGGTCGGGCAGGCGTCCCTCGAAAAAGCGTGGCACCGTCGATGCGATCGAATGCGCATCCCACAGCACCACGCGGCCATGCAGCGCCAGCAGACGATCGAGCTCGGCGCGCAGACGCTCATGGTAGGGATGCCAGTAGCGCTGCAGGCGCCGTTCGACTTCGAGACGGTCCGGCTCGCGGCCGCTCCGATACAGGCGTTCGCGCCCGAAGGTGTCGACCGGGCACAGGCCGGTGGTGTCCAGCCCCGGATACAGGTTGGTGTCTTCGGGCGGCCGGTTCAGGTCGATGACGTAGCGCGACCAGCGCGCGCCCAGAATCGACGCGCCCATCTCTTCCGCAAACGCGTACAGCTGGTCCAGGTGCCAGTCGGTATCGGCGCGCACGAGCGCACAGGGCGCGAGGCTGGCTGCGACCTCGTCGGGGATGTCGGTGCCGACATGGGGCATCGACACCAGCAGCGGCGCCGTGCCCGGCTTGAAACGGTAATCCATCGCGACTCCTGTGCTTGCGGTCTCAGGGATGCACTCAGGGATGTAATTCCGCGAACAGTGCCTTGCACGCCGCCGACAGCGCGCCTTCCATCACCATCACGCGCGCTTGCTCGATGTCGGGTGCGAAGAAGCGGTCCTCATCGAAGGCCGGCACGCGCGCGCGCAACAGCGCATGCACGTGCTCGAGGTGTCCGGAACTGGTGAGCGGGCGGTGGAACTCGATGCCCTGGGCCGCGGCCAGCAGTTCGATCCCGACGATGACGCCCGTATTGTGCGCCATCTGGCCGAGGCGGCGCGCGGCGAAGGTCGCCATGCTGACGTGGTCTTCCTGGTTGGCCGAGGTCGGCAAACTGTCGACGCTGGCCGGATGCGCCAGCGACTTGTTTTCCGACGCCAGCGCCGCGGCCGTGACGTGGGCGATCATGAAGCCGGAATTGACACCGGGTTCGCGCACCAGGAAGGGCGGCAGGCCGGATAGGGTCGCGTCGATCAGCAGCGCGATTCGGCGCTCGGCCAGCGCGCCGATCTCGGCGATCGCCAGCGCCAGCGTGTCGGCGGCAAAGGCGACCGGCTCCGCATGAAAATTACCGCCCGAGACGACCACGCCACCGCCGGGCGCATCGGCGTCCGGGAACACCAATGGGTTGTCGGTGACCGCATTCGCTTCGATCAAGAGCGTGCGACCGGCCTGGACGATCAGGTCCATCGCCGCACCCATCACCTGCGGCTGGCAGCGCAGGCTGTACGGGTCCTGCACGCGCTCGTCGCCGACCAGGTGCGAGGCACGGATCGCGCTGCCTGCCACCAGCTCGCGATAAATCCTGGCGGCGGCGATCTGGCCGGGCTGGCCGCGCACCTCATGCACGCGCGGATCGAACGGGGCGTCGCTGCCGCGCGCGGCGTCCAGCGACATGCTACCTGCCACCATGCCGGCTTCCAGCAGGCGCTCGGCCAGGAACAGGCCGTGCAGCGCCAGCGCGGTCGACACCTGGGTGCCGTTGATCAGCGCCAGGCCCTCTTTTGCGGCCAGCGTCACCGGTGCGATGCCGGCCGCCGCGAGGGCCGCCTTGGCGTCCATCAGCTCGCCGCGCATGCGCACCTGGCCCACGCCCAGCAGCGCCAGCGTCATGTGGGCCAGCGGCGCCAGGTCGCCGGACGCGCCGACCGAGCCCTGGCACGGAATGGCCGGCATGATGCCGGCGTTGTACAGGGCGATCAGGGTGTCGACGATCAGCGGGCGCACGCCGGAATAGCCGCGCGCCAGGCTGCCGATCTTGGTCAGCACGACCAGGCGCACCACATTGTCGGACAGGAGCTCGCCGGTGCCGACCGCGTGCGACAGGATCAGGTTCCGCTGCAGCTGTTCGAGCTGGGCCGGCGCGATATGGCGCTTGGCCAGCAAGCCGAAGCCGGTATTGATGCCGTAGGCCGGATCGCCCTTGGCGACGATCGCCTGCACGGTGGCGGCCGAGGCTTCGATGGCGGCATAGGCCTGCGGCGCGAGCGCCAGCGTGCCGGCCGCGCTCCAGACGGCGCGCAGCTCGGGCAGGGTCAATCGGCCGGGTTGCAGGGTCAGGTGATGTGGATCTTGAGTCATGAATTTCATTTGCTTGTATTACTTGATCATCGGGAGCGTGAGGCCAAAGCGCTTGGCGGCCTCGATCGCGAGTTCGTAGCCGGCGTCGGCGTGGCGCATCACGCCGGAGGCGCAATCGTTGACCAGCACGCGCGCCAATCGCTTGTCGGCGGCTGCGCTGCCGTCCGCGACGATGACGACGCCGGCATGCTGCGAATAGCCCATGCCGACGCCGCCGCCGTGGTGCAGCGAGACCCAGGTCGCGCCGCCGGCGGTGTTGAGCATGGCGTTCAGCAGCGGCCAGTCGGACACCGCGTCGGTGCCGTCGCGCATGGCTTCGGTCTCGCGGTTCGGGCTGGCGACCGAGCCGGTGTCGAGGTGGTCGCGCCCGATCACGATGGGCGCTTTCAGTTCGCCGGTGCGCACCATCTCGTTGAAGGCCAGGCCGGCCAGGTGGCGCTCGCCCAGGCCCAGCCAGCAGATACGCGCCGGCAGGCCCTGGAAGGCGATACGGTCGCGCGCCATGTCGAGCCAGCGATGCACGCGCGCATGCTGCGGAAACAGTTCCTTGATCTTGGCATCGGTCTTGTAGATGTCTTCCGGGTCGCCGGACAGGGCCACCCAGCGGAACGGGCCGCGGCCTTCACAGAACTGCGGCCGGATGTAGGCCGGCACGAAGCCAGGGAAATCGAAGGCATCCGCCACGCCGGCATCGAGCGCGACCTGGCGGATATTGTTGCCGTAGTCGACGGCGTGCGCGCCCAGCGCCTTGAAATCGAGGATCGCGCGCACGTGCGCGGCGCAGGACTCGGCTGCCGCTGCCTTGAGTTCGGCGTGGCGGGCCGGGTCGCGCTGCGCGTCCTGCCATCGTTCGATGCTCCAGCCGCGCGGCAGGTAGCCGTGGATCAGGTCGTGGGCCGAGGTCTGGTCGGTGACCAGGTCCGGCACCAGGCCGCCCTCCCTTGCCCTGCGCACCAGCTCGGGCAACACCTCGGCGGCATTGCCGAGCAGGCCGATCGAGACTGCCTCCTTGTTGGCCTTGTGCTGGCAGATCAGCGCTAGCGCCTCGTCGACGTCGCGCGCTTGCTTGTCGAGGTAACGCGTGCGCAGCCTGAAATCGATGCTGCTCTGCTGGCATTCGACGGTCAGCGAGACCGCGCCGGCAAAGGTGCTTGCCAGCGGCTGGGCGCCGCCCATGCCGCCCAGGCCGGCGGTCAGGATCCATCTGCCCGCCATGTCGCCGCCGAAGTGCTGGCGCCCGGCCTCGGCAAACGTCTCGTAGGTGCCCTGCACGATACCCTGGGTGCCAATGTAGATCCAGCTGCCGGCCGTCATCTGGCCGTACATGAACAGGCCCTTGCGATCGAGCTCGTTGAAGTGTTCCCAGCTGGCCCACTTCGGCACCAGATTCGAGTTGGCCAGCAGCACGCGCGGCGCGTCCGGATGCGTCTGGAACACGCCGACCGGCTTGCCGGACTGGATCAGCAGGGTCTGGTCGTCTTCGAGCGCGCGGAGCGAATCCAGGATCTGGTCGAAGCAGGCCCAGTCGCGCGCCGCACGGCCGATGCCGCCGTAGACGACCAGGCGCTGCGGGTTTTCCGCGACCTCGGCGTCCAGGTTGTTATGCAACATGCGGTAGGCCGCCTCGGTCAGCCAGCTCTTGCAATGCAGCTGGCTGCCGCGCGGCGCGCGAATGTTGCGGGTAGGGTCAAAGCGAGGGTCGAAGCGCGGATCGACGGCAGTGGTCATGGCAGCCTCCTTGGAATGCCAGTCAGACTAGCTTGTCTATACAACAGCGTCAACCCTGTCGCGGCGGTGGGCCTTATTTTTTCTGGTAGACCTGGCGCCCGCCGACCCAGGTCTGCAACACGCCGATCTTATCGATGTCGTACGGCGAAATCTTGAACATGTCGCGGTCGACCACGATGAAATCGGCGTACTTGCCGACCTCCAGCGAGCCCAGCGTCTTTTCCTGATGGCCGGCATAGGCGGCGTCCAGCGTGAAGCAGCGGAACGCTTCCTTCAGCGACATCTCCTGCTCCGGATACCAGCCGGCAATCGGGTTGCCGCCCGCGTCCTGGCGCGTGACCGCCGCATGGATGCCGAAGAAGGGGTTCGGGGCCTCGACCGGGAAGTCGGACCCGCAGGCGATCGGCGAACCCTGCTGCAGGAAGGTACGCCAGGCGTAGGCACCCTTGATGCGCTCGTGGCCGAGGCGGGTCTCGGCCATGTTCTTGTCCGAGGTCGCGTGGGTCGGCTGCATCGACGGGATGATGCCGATGGTTTTAAATCTTGGGATGTCTGCCGGCGTGACGATCTGGGCGTGCTCGATGCGGTTGCGGTTCGCCTCCGTATGATAGATTGGGATGTTCTTGGCGAAGGCATCCAGGATCTGGCGGTTGCTGGCGTCGCCGATCGCGTGGATGTTGACCTGGTAGCCCTTCTGCATCGCCTTGGCGATCATGAAGTTGACTTCCTCGTCCGAGTGGAACAGCAGGCCGTGCGAGTGCGGATCGTCGCTGTAGGGCGCCAGCAGCGCCGCGCCGCGGCTGCCCAGCGCGCCGTCGGCGTACAGTTTTACGGCGCGCAGCGTGTACATGTCGCGACCGTAGCCGTTCAGAGGACCGTTCTTGGCCAGCTGGTCGAAGTCGCTGCCGGTGCCGCCGATCATCGCGTAGATGCGCGCGCTCAGCTTGCCGTGGTCGGCGTAGTCGCGGTACAGGCGGTCCTGCTCGACGGTGATGCCGGCGTCGTGCGCGCTGGTCAGACCCACGCTGGCCATCTTCGCCAGCGAGCGATCCAGCATCGTCCGTGCTGCCCCCTCGGTCGGCTGCGGCAGCACCTTTTCCATCAGGCCCTTGGCGGCGTCGACCAGCACGCCGGTGGCGTGGCCGTCGGCGTCGCGCACGATCTTGCCGCCGGCCGGATCGGGCGTCTGGTCGGTGATGCCGGCCAGCGCCAGCGCGCGGCTGTTGGCCCAGCCGGCGTGCTCGTCGACGCGGGCGAACCAGGCCGGGCGGTCCGATACCGCGCCGTCGAGTTCCTTGGCGGTCGGGAAGCGCCCCAGTTTCCAGATTTCCTGGTTCCAGCCGTTCCCGCGCACCCACGCGTTGCCCGCGTTTGCGCGCGCGTAGGTCTTGATCTCCTGCAGCGCCTGCGCCAGCGTGGTGGTGCCGGACAGATCGAGCTGGGTCAGCATCTGGCCGAGGCCGAAGACGTGGCCGTGGGCGTCGATCAGGCCCGGCAGCACCGTGCGGCCCTGCAGGTCGACGTGGTGCGCCCGGGGCGCCTTGGCCGCGACGTCCTTGGCCGAGCCGACCGCCAGGATCTTGCCGTTGTCGTCGAACGCCAGCGACGCGAACTGCACGACCTCACCCTTGGCATCCAGCGTGTAGCCGTTGGCGTTGTCGATGATGGTGTCGGCGTGGGCCGCAGACAGGGCGCCGCAAGCGGCCAAGGCAAGCAGGGAAGACGACAGGCGCATCGGGATGGTTCTCCGTTCTGTTCTGATGGAGTTAAAGAAACAGAGTGTATAGAAATCCCGGCAATGGTCAATCGCTGCCTTCCCCACTGCGGGCAGCCTGCTCGGCTTCCCTGGCGAGCAGGCTGCGCTTGCGCTCGACGCCCCAGCGGTAGCCGGAGATGGCGCCGTCGTTGCGCACCACGCGGTGGCAGGGAATCGCGACCGCGACCGGATTGGCCGCGCAGGCCCCGGCCACGGCGCGCGCGCCCTGCGGCATGCCCAGGCGCGCCGCCAGTTCCGCATAACCGACGGTCTGCCCAGCCGGAATCTGGCGCAGCGCCTGCCAAACGCGCTGCTGGAAGGCGGTGCCGCGCACGTCCAGCGGCAGATCCAGCCCGAGGCGCGGCGCCTCGACGAAACCGACCACCTGCGCCACGCTGCGCTCGAAGCCGGGTTCGGCCCCGAGCAGCTCGGCCTTGGGGAAACGGTCCTGCAGGTCGCGCACCAGCGCATCGGGATCGTCGCCGAGCAGGATGCAGCAGATGCCCTTGGCGGTTGCCGCCACCAGCAGCGCGCCCAGCGAACACTGCCCCACCGCGAAGCGGATCGTCTCGCCGTCGCCGCCTGCGCGCCAGCGGCGCGGTTCCATTCCGAGCAGGCCGGGCGAGGCCGCATAAAAGCGGCCGCTGGACTGGAAGCCGGCGTCGTAGGCGGCCGCGGTGACGCTGGCGGCGTCCTTCAGCGCCTGCGGCAGGCGCGCGGCGCGGCGTGCGTCGAAGTAGGCCTTGGGCGTGATCCCGGCCTGCGCCTTGAACACGCGGTGAAAGTGGAAGCGGCTCATGCCGCAGGCCTCGGCCAGGGCGGCCAGGCCGGGCGCCGCATCGCCGGCGTCGACGGCCGCGTCGATCAGGCGGCAGGCCTGCGCCACTGCTTTGGCCTGGCGTTCGGCCAGCGGCGGGTCGAGCGGGCGGCAGCGCAGGCAGGGACGGAAACCGGCCGCCTCGGCGTCCTGGCAGCTGGCGTGGAAGGCGACGTTGGCGCGGTGCGGCGTGCGCGATGGGCACGAGGGCCGGCAGTACACGCCGGTGCTGCGCACCGAATACCAGAAGCGGCCGTCGGCGCCGGCGACGCGTGCGCGCACCGCGTCCCAGCGCGCCTCGTCGTCTTCATAGGCGTTGTCATCAGCGTCGTCATACGCGCGGTCGTGGGCGCTGTCGTACGTGGTCGTGTCGGTGCTGGCGTCCATGCTGGTCTCCCGGTCAATCGATGGCGTGATGCTAAGCCCTGGCAGGCAGGCGTGCACTTCGTCCATTGCTTTCGAATTTTCGCATTACCGATGCTAGAATGTGAGATTCGACATGATGTATTTCCCGATTCCGGAGAAGTGGTTTGGACCAGTATCCCCCGCACGACAGCACGCCCATCTTCCAGCGCATCAAGGATTACCTGCTCGGCGAAATCGCCGCCGGCCACTGGAAGGAAGGCGACCTGGTGCCGTCCGAGCAGGCGCTGGTGCGCCACTTCGGCGTCTCGCGCATGACCGTCAACCGCGCGGTGCGCGAGCTGACCGCGGAGCAGGTGCTGGTGCGCCGCCAGGGCTCGGGCACCTACGTCGCGCCGCAGAAATACCAGGCGACGCTGGTCGAGATCCGCAACATCGCCGACGAGGTCCGCGCGCGCGGGCACGTGCACGCGAGCCGGCCGCGCCTGCTCGAACGCTGCCAGGCGGGCGAAGCGCTGGCACGCCAGTTCGAGCTCGCCGCCGGCGCCCTGCTGTTCCATTCAGTCATTGTGCACGAGGAAAACGGGCAATCGATCCAGGTCGAGGACCGCTGGGTCAACCCGGCCTGCGCCCCGGCCTATCTGGACCAGGACTTTACCCGCATCACGCCCAACGAGCACCTGATGGAAGCCGCGCCGCTGCAGGGCGCGACCTACAGCATCGAAGCGCTGCCGGCGCCGCGCGAGGTCGCCGACATGCTCGGCATCGGCGTCGGCCTGCCCTGCCTGGTGCTCAGGCGCTGCACCACCTCGAACGGCCAGGTGGCTTCGGTGGTGACGATGTGGCATCCGGGCCAGCTGTACAAGTTCACCGGCAGCGTCGGCTGAGTTGCAAATGCGCCGCAGGTGCGTCGATGTCGGATGCACTACGGCGCAAAATAAACCCGTTTGGGGGCGTTGACGCGGGGCGATCATCCGCGATAATGAGGACAGGTCAAGCAACGCCGATCGCGCGCCAACGCTGTGCGCAAAGACGTGTTAGGATTTTGTACAAAGCCCGCGAACACGTTTGGGGAAAATCGGTTATTATTTCAGCCAATCCCCGCCTGACGCCCTCTTGCAGCTCTTCCAACGATTGAATATTGCACGCGCTGACACCACCTTCGCTGTGCAGCAGTCTGACAAGCATGGGAACCAGACCGCCGAGCGAAACCGGCCGGATGCCCGCAAGGCCATCGGGCGTTAATTGACCACCCTCACATTGAGGAAAACATGAGCGAAAACATCAAATACATCAGCGATGCATCCTTTGACACCGACGTGCTGAAGTCCGAGCGTCCGGTCCTGGTCGATTTCTGGGCCGAGTGGTGCGGTCCGTGCAAGATGATTGCACCGATCCTGGAAGAGGTTGCCAAGGAATACGACGGCAAGCTGACGATCGCCAAGCTGGACGTCGACGCGAACCAGGCCGTGCCGGCCAAGTTCGGTATCCGCGGCATCCCGACCCTGATCCTGTTCAAAAACGGTGTCGCGGCTGCGCAAAAAGTCGGCGCGATGGCAAAAGGCCAACTGACTGCCTTCATCGACAGCAACATCTGATACCATACGCGGCGGCAGCGCGCCCGCCCTGCCGCTTGATCGGGAAGGCCATCGACTCCGGTGCCTTCCTCGTTATTAACCCACGCAGTCCCCTCCCCTACCTTTACTTTCCCGTCACGGGACACCCGACACATGCACTTATCTGAACTGAAGGCAATGCACGTCTCCGCCCTTCTGGAGATGGCGATCAGCCTCGATATCGACAACGCAGCCCGCCTGCGCAAACAAGAACTGATGTTCGCGATCCTCAAGAAGCGCGCGAAACAAGGCGAACAGATTTTCGGCGACGGCGCGCTCGAGGTATTGCCGGACGGCTTCGGTTTCCTGCGCTCGCCGGATGCCAGCTACATGGCCTCCACCGACGACATCTACATCTCGCCGTCGCAGATCCGCCGCTTCAACCTGCATACGGGTGACTCGATCGAAGGCGAAGTGCGTACGCCCAAGGATGGCGAACGCTACTTCGCACTGGTAAAGGTGGACAAGGTCAACGGCGAGTCGCCGGAAGCCTCGAAGCACCGCATCCTGTTCGAAAACCTGACGCCGCTGCACCCGAACGAGCCGCTGCGCCTGGAGCGCGACATGAACGGCCAGGAAAACATCACCGGCCGCATCATCGACCTGATCGCGCCGATCGGCAAGGGCCAGCGCGGCCTGCTGGTGGCGTCGCCGAAATCCGGCAAGTCGGTGATCCTGCAGCACATGGCGCACGCCATCACCGCCAACCACCCGGACGTCACCCTGATCGTGTTGCTGATCGACGAACGCCCCGAGGAAGTGACCGAGATGCAGCGCTCGGTACGCGGCGAAGTGGTCGCCTCGACCTTCGACGAACCGGCCACGCGCCACGTGCAAGTCGCCGAGATGGTGATGGAAAAGGCCAAGCGCCTGGTCGAGATGAAGAAGGACGTCGTGATCCTGCTCGACTCGATCACCCGTCTGGCGCGCGCCTACAACACCGTGATCCCGGCCTCGGGCAAGGTGCTGACCGGCGGTGTCGACGCCAACGCGCTGCAGCGTCCGAAGCGTTTCTTCGGCGCCGCCCGTAACGTCGAGGAAGGCGGCTCGCTGACCATCGTCGCGACCGCGCTGATCGAGACCGGTTCGCGCATGGACGACGTGATCTTCGAGGAATTCAAGGGCACCGGCAACATGGAAGTGCACCTCGAGCGCCGCCTGGCCGAGAAGCGCGTCTACCCGGCGATCAACCTGAACAAGTCGGGCACCCGCCGCGAGGAACTGCTGATCAAGCCGGACCAACTGCAAAAGATCTGGATCCTGCGCAAGCTGCTGTACTCGATGGACGAGATCGAGGCGATGGAGTTCATCCTCGACAAGATGCGCGCGACCAAGAACAACATCGAGTTCTTCGACTTGATGCGTCGCGGCGGCTGATCCCGGCCGTTGTATCACGGGATCCAAGGAAAAGGCGAGGCGACTCGCCTTTTCTGTTTTATGCGCCACGATTTATTTAGGTCAAACGCCGGCCGACTCCAGCACGGAGAATCTCCCTGAACCCATCACGGAGCGCACCATGCACACTGAAGAACTACAAGACCTGCCCAGCCAGCGCGCCAAGGATTTGTTGCTCGACCGCCGCCTGACCGCCCTCGAAACCCTTCGACACGACTGTGACCATGCTGCCCAACAAAGCCGACCTTTCTGAACTAAAGGCCGAACTGAAGGCCGACATCCACGGCGAAGCCGCGCAACTGACCAAGTGGATGGCGGCCGCCGTCATCACGATGGTCATCGGCTTCGGCGGCATGATTCTCACGCTCGCGCGCACGCACGGCGCCTGATGCCGGCGGTCGCGCAACGGCCCGGTTGCCTCGATGCCGCGCCTGGCTTATAATCTCCGGTTCCGTACCCAACCCTGGCAAGTGATCGGCAATCGGGTCAAGAAGCAGCAGGACCGACGAAGTGCCGTTTGGCTACCAAACTTAACCGAGGCAACATTATGAAGACCGATATTCATCCGGATTACCGCGACGTCGTTTTCCACGACCTGTCCTGCGATTTCAAATTCATCACCCGTTCGACCATCAATACCCGCGAAACCATCGATTTCGAAGGTAAGCAATACCCGCTGGTCAAGATCGAGGTGTCGGCTGAATCGCACCCGTTCTTTACCGGTAAGCACAAGATCGTCGACACCGCTGGCCGCGTTGAAAAATTCCGCCAGAAGTTCGGTTCGGTCGGCTCGAAGACCAGCGTCGCCAACGGCTAAGCTGCGCTCGGGCGCGTACCCCGGAAGCCTGCGGGCTTCCAAGAAGGAAGCCCTGGGGCTTCCTTTTTTTTTGCCGCTATACTAGCGCGACATTAATTCCCCGCATCACCTAATGCAGTTTTATCGATGAAACCAGTTCGTCTTCCCGCCGCCGCCACCCTCGCGCTGCCACGCTGGGCGCTGTTCGCGCTCGGCATGCTGTATATCCTGCCGGGCCTGATCGGGCGCGATCCGTGGAAGGACGATGCCGGCAGCTTCGGCATCATGTGGACGATGGCCCATGGACACTGGCAAGACTGGCTGCTGCCAAATATCGCCGGCCTGCCCGCACCCGAGGAAGGACCACTGGCCTTCTGGCTGGGCGCGCTGTGCATCAAGCTGTTCGGCTGGCTGGTCGGCGACGTGCTGGCGGCGCGCGTGTCGACCATCGGCCTGTTCGTGCTCGGCACCGTGTCGCTGTGGAGCACCGCCTTCCGCCTGGGGCGCCGTTCCGAAGCCCAGCCGCTGCGCCTCGCCTTCGGCGGCCAGCCCGAACCTGACGACTACGGCCGCACCCTGGCCGACACCGCCGTCCTGATCTACCTCGGCTGCCTCGGCCTGCTGCTGCAGAGCCACGAGACGCTCGCCGTGACGCTGCAGGGCGCGCTGCTGTCCTGGTTCCTCTACCGTTCGGTGCGCTATATCGAGAGCCCGTCGCTGCGCAACGCCGTCCGCGCCGGCGCCGCCCTCGGGGCGCTGACACTGACGCGCGGCTACGCGCCGCCGCTGGCGCTGCTGGCCGCCCTGTTCCTGTGCACCCGCTCGCTCAAGATGCCGGCCGCCCCGACGCTGCGCCACCTGGCCCAGGCGGCCGGCACGGCGGTGCTGGTGGCGCTGCTCTGGCTGCTGCCGGCCAGCCTGCTGCACCCTTACGGCCAGACGCCAGTCCCCGACTGGCTGGACTGGAACGCCAGTCAGCTGAGCGTGCCGAGCTGGTTCTCGCTCAAGGCCTTTTTCCGCAATGGCGTCTGGTACTTCTGGCCGGCCTGGCCGTTCGCCGCCTGGGCCGCCTGGGCCTGGCGCCGCCAGCACGGGATGATGCACATCATCCTGCCGACCTGGTTCGTGGGCGCCCTCGCCCTGTTGATTCTGTTCGATCCGGTGCCGGAAAACGGCGACCTGCTCAAGCTGTTGCCGCCGATGGCGCTGATGGCCGCCTTTGGCTTGCCGACCATGAAACGCGGCGCGATCAATGCGATCGACTGGTTTTCGGTCATGGTGCTTACGCTGCTGGGCGTGCTGGTCTGGCTGTTCTGGATTGCCAAGCTGAGCGGTTGGCCGGCCCAGCTGGCGAAGAATGCGCTCAAGCTGGTGCCGGGATTCAAGCCGGAATTCGGCATCGTCGGCTTCCTGGTGGCGGCCGCGACCACGGTCGGCTGGATCGTGCTGGTGCACTGGCGCCTGTCGCGCCAGCGTACGGTACTGTGGCGCGCCGTGGTGCTGTCCTCGGGCGGCCTGATTTTGCTGTGGGTGCTGCTGATGACGCTGTTCCTGCCGGACCTGAACTACAGCAAGAGCTACGCCAGCGTGGCGCGCCAGATCGCCTCGCGCCTGCCGGCCGACGCCGATTGCATCTCCACCAACGTCGGCCCGGCTCAGCGCGCATCGTTTGCGTATTTCGGCCACCTGCCCTTTGCCGGCGTCGAGCAAAGCAAATGTAATTACCTGCTGCTGCAGGACGGCGCCACGCCCAGCGGCGCGAGCCTGCAGTCGCACGGCCAGGAGCGCAACGTGAACCAGTACGGCGATGGCGTCATGGGCGGCCGCCAGGTAATGGCCACGTTCAACCCGCGCGACTGGACCCTGCTGTGGGAAGGCCGGCGCCCGTCCGACCGCGACGAGCGCTTCCGCCTGTTGCGGCGCGCGCGCTGACGCGCCTCTGCACTAAAAACGTCTGCACCAGACAAGCCAGCCAGGCCGCACGCCACGCTGGCTTTTTTCATGGCGCAGACCCGCCTGTTTTCAGCGCCTGCGGCGCCAGGCCAGCGTACCCAGCACGCCCAGGCCGGCCGCGAGCATGCGCCAGGCCTGCGCTTCCGGCACCGCCGCGATCGCCAGATCGGCGCCGAATACGCCGCCGGCCACCTCGCTCACCCGGCCGTCGATCCTGAGCGCATAACTGCCTGCCGGCAGGTCGAACGCAGACAGCGACCAGGCATCGGTCGGGAACTGGCCGAAGCCGGTCTGGTCGATGCCGGAAATCGCGTTGCCGAGGATGGCCGAGCTGGCCGGATCGTAGCGGACCAGGTTCAGGCCGACGATGTCCAGGTGCTTGGTCTGCGGACTGTCGAGGTAGAGCGCGGTCAAGGAGGCCGCCGCGTCGAACGGCGTCGGCACGCTGAACGTGAACACGTCGGTGAAATCGCGGCCGGCCGTGGACGCGGCGAAGGTGTCGCCGAAATACGCGTTGAAGCCGCCCACGCCGTCGCTCGTGGTCGCGAGCGCGGCATTGCGTTCCAGGGTTTGCGCGTCGGCGGCCTGGGCCGCCAGGAGCGCGCCCGCGGCCATGGCGGCCAGTGCAATCGATGTCGGTTTCATGATGGTCGGTGCGATCGATGATCGGATGCTCATATCGACCCGATCGAACGGCTGAAGTTCGTGTCGATCCCCCTGCCTTGGAGGCGCCGCAAAATTGGGTGGGCCGATGGCGGATTTGAGGCGTCTCAATTTCTTGCCCAAGCTGCTTCAGCACAATGGAGTGTGCGGCGCATCCCGGATGCCGTTCGAAGGAGCCTCCATGAAAAGCGTAACGTTTTCCGACATCGAACCAGTCCGGACCCGCTCGCACGGCCTGCCCCGGCGCGGCCTGATGCGCCGCCTGGTCACGCTGGCGCTGCTGCTGGCAATCGGACTGCCGGCGCTGATGATCGCCTTCCACCTGCTCGATCCAACCGCGCCGCTGGGCTACATCGTGGTGCCGGTGCTGCTCGGCGGGCTGCTGCCGGTCACGCAGGTGCTGCCGGGACGCTTCGAGGTCAAGACCCGCTTCGATGCCTGCCACATGGTGGTCACGCTGGACGAAACGCTGAGCCGGCTCGGCTACCAGCAGGCCGAGCGCGGCCCGGGCGTGGTGCGCTACCGCGCACGCGGCGCACGCTGGCCGAGCTGGCTGAACAAGGAAATCGACGTCACCGTGAAGCCGCACGCGCTCGAAGTCGTCGGCCCGATGTCGGCCCTGCGGGCCTTGCGCCTGCAGATGGAAGCCCACTGAATCCATCGACTGGCCGGCAGCCCGTGCCGGCTACACCTTCATCGGCAGGATCACCATCTGCAAACCTTCGAAATGCAGGCGGCGCTGCACCGCCAGGGCCGCCTGGTTGTGCAGCAAGCGGGTGAACCAGTTATCCGAAGCAAAGACGAGCTTGCTGGTAAAAAAGATCGAGTTCGGATACTCGTGGCTGATCTGCTCGCACATGCGCGTCACCTCTTCTACCGCATCGGTGCCGAAGCCGATATACGAGGCCGATGCCATCCCGTGGCTCTGGCAAAAATCGACGAAGTATTCGAGCGTGTGTGCGGCGTCTTCGCGCATCTGCTCGAGCGCGCCTTCGCCGCCATAAGCATGCGCATCGACAGTGCGCGCGTTGACGAACAAAAAGTTCTTGAAGTGACCAGGGAACATGCGCAGCACCCACAACAGCGCATGCAGGCCGCCGCCACGCGAGTTGCCGACGATGAACACCGCCGTCTGCGCCTCCGGATCGGGCTCGACCGGCTCGGTCACCGGGCCGAACGGCTGGCTTTCGAACACCTGGTCGACCGAGCGGATCGCGCGCTTGGTCTCGCGGTAATGGTTGCGGATATAAATGCAGATGCCGGCGATTGCCGCGATGATCAGCGCGGTCGCCCAGCCGCCCTGGGTAAAGCGCTCGAACAGCAGCACCACCAGGATGCCGGCGCAGATCACGAAGCCGACTGCCGACAGCAGGAAGCGCCGCATCCAGCGCACGTTGTCCGTGTCCTTGCGGTGGCGCCACCAGTACAGGCACAGGCCGAACAGCGAAATCGCGAAAGTCAGGAACACCGAGATCGAATACAGCACCACCAGCAGCGTGACCTGCCCGCGCGTCCAGAACAGGATCGCCAGCGCGGCGACGCCCATCACCAGGATGCCGTTCTGCGTCACCAGGCGCGTCGACAGGTAGCGAAACTGGTGCGGCACCCAGGAATCGGACGCCATGTTCGACAGCACCGACGGTCCGCCCAGGAAGCCGGTATTGGCCGCGACGAACAGCAGCCCCGCCTCGAAGGCCAGCACGACCGCCAGCAGCAGGTGGTTGAGCATGTCGCTGCCCAGGCCCATGTGGGCGATGATGCGCTTGAAGGCGGTGGCGTTGAGGGTCTCGCCGTCGGTCGGGTGCGCGTCCCACAGCAGGTACAGCAGGATGATGCCGCCGGCCGTGACCGCCAGCGACAGCGCCATGTAGAACATCGTCATCTTGCCGGTGCGCACGCGCGGCTCGGCCAGCAGGTTGACGTTGTTCGACACCGCCTCCAGGCCGGTGTAAGTGCCGCCGCCCTGAGAATACGCCAGCAGCAGCATGCCGGCCACGCCGGTCCAGCCGATGCTGCTGGCCAGTTCGCCGGTCTCGGCGACGGTGTTCGGGATGATCTGCGGCAGGTTCGACGCATGCGCGACGATACCGTAGACGATCAGCACCAGGTGGGTCGCCACGAAGCCGAGGAAAATCGGCAGCAGGATCTGGATCGCCTCCTTGAGCCCGCGCAGGTTCATCACGATCAACAAGGCGATGAACACGGCCTCCATCCAGAGCTTATAGGGCTGGAAGCCAAGCGGCAAAAACGAGGCCAGCGCGTCGACGCCGGAGGCGATCGAAATCGCGATCGTCAGCACGTAGTCGAGGATCAGCGCCGCGCCCGACACCAGCCCGAGATAGGGGCCGACCAGCTGGGTGGCGACGCGGTAGCCGCCGCCCCCGGTCGGAAACAGCTCGATCACCTGGTTGTAGGCGAGCGCGATGATGAATACCGTCACGGCGGTCGCAATGGCCATGTAGAGGCCGAGGTGGGTGTGGGTGCCGAGCGCGCGGAAGGTTTCTTCGGGGCCGTACGAGGAGGAGGACAGGCCGTCGGCGCCGAGCCCGACCCAGGCCAGGAAGGCGACCAGCGCCATCGAATGGCGGGTTTCGCTCTTCATCGGGTCGAGCGGTTTGCCGAGGATGATCTCGCGGATTTTCTTATTTTTCATTATGAACGCCGCGTCTCCGGCGGCGGTGATGGCGCAAACTGGCGAGATCATACGCCGGAACGTCGAATCCGCCCACTCCAGTCCGTCGAACACTGGTCATTTCGGCAGCGCATGTGCTAAGATGCGCGCCTGCGCTTGCAGCCTCTGTGGCGGAATTGGTAGACGCACTTGACTCAAAATCAAGCGCCGAAAGGCGTGCCGGTTCGATTCCGGCCGGAGGCACCACCCACTCATCCGTAGTAATCCAGCAAAGTCCATGAAACCGCGTTTTTCCCTCTGGGAGCGCGGTTTTTTTGTGCGCCGACGTTTGAGCTCGTCCATCACCAGCCTTCGTTTTTGGATCCATATTTTGGTTTATGGATCAAAAACGCTAAAAGTCATGGATCCAAAATGCCTAAGCTCTGCACCCCATTGACGGACACTGCTATCCGGAACGCCAAGTCCAAGACAAAGGCCTATACGCTGGGCGACGGCGAAGGCATGTATCTCGAGGTCATGCCGAACGGGACAAAATTCTGGCGCATGGCCTACAGGCAGCCGAACGGCAAGAAGAATCGGCTGACATTCGGAAAATATCCTATCGTAACCCTCGCAGAGGCCCGCACCAGGCGGCTTGCAGCGCGCAGGCTGCTGGACCAGGGGATCGACCCGGGAAGAGCCAAGCGTGAAGAGAAAGAGGCCAAGGCAACGGCAGCGCAACATACCTTCGAAGGTGTAGCCCGCGCTTGGCTGGCCAAGACTGCGCCAAGCCGGGCCGCTAGCACGCAACAGAAGAACACCGCTTGGCTCGAAGCGAACGTCTTCCCGGTCATCGGCTCCCTTCCTATCTCCACTATCAAACCCAAGGACGTCCTTTCTGCGCTCCGGCGGATCGAGGCTCGCGGAGCGATCGAGTCCGCGCACAAGATCAAGCAGCTGTGCGGACAGGTCTTCCGGTTCGCTGTCGCCAGCGGACTCGCAGATCGCGACGTCACCACGGATCTGCGAGGTGCGCTCGCCGTGGTACCGCAAGCGCACTACGCTGCGATCACCGAGCCGGAACAGGCTGCCCAACTGCTGCGCGCCATCGACGCTTACCACGGCCATGCCTACGCCAGTTTCGCGCTCAAGCTGGCGCCGCTGGTATTTGTCCGCCCCGGAGAGCTGCGCGCCGCCGAATGGTCCGAGATCGATCTCGACGCGGCCGAATGGCGCATCCCTGGCGCCAAGATGAAGATGGGGCAGGACCACGTCGTGCCGCTGGCAACGCAAGCAGTCGCAGTGCTACGGGAGCTTCATGCGATCACGGGGCATGGGAAATTCGTGTTCCCTAGCGTTCGCACAGGCGAACGCTGCATGAGCGAGAACACGATCAACGTGGCCTTGCACGTTATGGGATACGGGAAGAATGTAATGACCGGGCATGGATTCCGTGCGATGGCGCGCACGATCATGGATGAAGTGCTAGGCGAACGGGTTGATTTGATCAAGCACCAGCTTGCTCACGCAGTCAAAGACCCTAACGGACGCGCCTACAACCGGACGGCGCATCTGCCTGCTCGGAGGTTGATGATGCAGCGGTGGGGGGACTACCTTGATGCAATCAAACAAGGCAGCACAAGGATTCTTAGCAACGTGAAAACACCCTAAGAGTAATCGAACCGGTGCGCCGTTCGCGAAAGGCGCTCTTTGGCCAAGCGGCACCTTGTTCAGCCGTGGCCGAATTGACCGAAGCAGTGTCAGCAGTACTTTGTATATGAAACCCTAGGCAGGGTTAAAGGACCACCCGCTAGCTTGCCCACTGGGCTCTCGAGACCGCATTTGAACAGTATTGTCCAGTATGGGATATGGCAAAGCCTTTCCGCTACAGTGAATTCCAACCCGGAATTTCATTTTACCCAGATTGGATCTCTATACCAATTCTAACGACAGGTCTGAGAGCCACCCAAGTCCAGCCTTCTACTGGCTCTAGTGCGCATTAATATAAAAGGCAGCACATTAGCACTTAGAGCATTTAAAAAATTTTCTATTTAAACCTTTGAGCAATATTTGCCGCCAGCTTAGAACCCTTCACATGCTCCGTAGAATCCAGATCTCTCCAATAAAGTTCATCGCCTACAAAAGATATCTCCTTCTGAGGCGGAATTGCGATAATTACAATGCCGAGACCAGAGTAAGAGTTGTAGTCTATACTAGAAAGAACCGAAGCTTTTAGCTTATCCGAAAGTAATGAGCTTTTAATGCCAGTTTTAATTTTTGCCAAATATTCCTCGTTCGAAATTCCAAGAACTTTTGCCTCTCGACTCACCCCAACAATATCCCGATTACCAATTTTTACTGGTTTAATATTGTCTATTTTTACGATCCTTTGAGTGTCAGCTATTTTATCCGAAACTCCGATCAATAACTTACCACTTCTATCTGGCCCATTGTTAGCTATAGCGCATATCGTTTGAACAATTTTGTCCATTATTCCAGGATCAATAGCGCGCTTAGTGTCGAGCGTTAATATTCCTTGCTTTAATTCATAATCGGCCACTTCAAGTTCCGACCGACGGACTGCTGCATTGATATCGCTAGTTGCGTGGCCGCCATTGACTGTCTTTCTTGGCTTGGCATCGATAAAGTAACGGCCTACAATGCCTTTAACATGATCAATATTTTGTCTACGATCTTCTGGCGAAGTTCCCTTTCGCCCACTATCCAGCTTCGAACCGACTCTTCTAATAGCTTTTTTTATACCAGAGTAATCAGAGATCCGCTTTTTTTCCAAAAATATGAGCTCATGAATTGCCAACATAATAGTTGCAAAGACTGCCGGAAAAGCATTCGTATTTTTTGTCTTAAATACAAAATCCCTTAATTTTTCATCAGTTCCCGTCTGACAGACTTTTAGAATTTCATCAATGCAGAGTTTGAATTCTTCTGCCAAACTTTCCGCCCCATATACTTTAAGAGCAATTTCGATACGGTCGGACTCAACACTGCCGGGCTCGTATAGGCTATCTAATGCGTCTTTGGACCGAGCGATCAATTGACCACCTGCAATGCAAGCCGCAATGTCAGCAATACACTGTTCATCTAAGCTATCGCGTAAATCGGTAGATCGTAGTATTCCCTGATTTACCCAAAACACTTCATCAGCTTGAATTTCGTAACCATGTTTAGCCTTGGGAAGATCGACACTGATTGAGGGCATTAATTCCAGCGGCAGAACTTCCTTCGATTCATCACCACGAATTGTGCAAGCAATCTTACGGACCATGTCCGAAAAATTGTTTTGGACTCCAGACTGGCGCCTCTCTTGATCACTTAATCGGTGCCCATACGTATTAATTCTATCAAAAACATCGTTAATCTCGAGATCTGAAGCATTACGCATCACTGATAATGCCATTACATAATCGAGTAATGTGCTCACCTCTTTAGAACTGAGGAATTTCGCGTTCTTTACTTCCTCAAAATGTTTGCTAGTCGCACGGCTTTTCGCGGTAGGGAATAATTTTAGATTAAAATATTTTCCTTCGGTGGTAGCAAAGCCATGTTCGATAAAAGAAACAATAGCATGCAAACGCTGCAACCCGTCTATTATCTCAAAAGTTTCGTGCTTATCTGCCATCTCAGCAATTAGGATCGCCGGAATCGGATACTTTTTAAGAATGGAATCGATTAGTTTTTGCTTCTCCTCAAGAGTCCACACAAGTTTTCTCTGATAACGGCGATTCACGAAGAGTTTATTATTATTATACCAAGCATATATTGCTTGAATTGGTGTCGGTTGCGCCGCCAAATCAGACATCACTATCTCCTATAAGATTTATTGATTTTTTCTTATCAGTTGAATACATATTTAGGAACTCGTTCAAGAGCACGAAAGTGTTCCCCTGACAGTAAGCCGAACATTTAGAGCACTTGGACGCCGCCTACTGGCAGCTCCGTGATTTTAAGGAGCGAGGACCACTGTTAATCTCAAAGAGATTAACAACATGAGATACCAGCCTATCCCGTCCTAAAAATCCAAACCTTAACAACCCGTCTTCAACGCGTTCAACCCACTTCTGCCGGCCCATCTCCAGTTGTCTTTTGCGTATCAGCCGACCGTAATTACGCAAGTTTGGCGCGCTGGAAGCGACACTGATCGCTGACCAAACTGGATCACTCATAGTTCTCGTGCACGACTTGTTCAATGTGTCGATACTGGGACGCCTTGTAATTCTGATAGTTCCGAGGGATCGGGATCGTAGACGATACAAGCCGAAGGTCTCCAAGCGAGAACCGACCATCGCTCGGCAGGGCATCGGTTACCCGCTCGATCACCAAGGCCTCTATCTCGTCGATTCCATTCGTGTAGCAATAATGAAAGCGGGTATTTCCCTCGATTATAACCAGTTCTCCTGAGTGCCTCTCCAAGACAGGTGGGGTGACAATCGAGCTCCTATTATCGGCAAGCTGCACTTGCATCGAGCCAAAGAAATTCAGACCTGAGCCAGCCAAGTCCGACATGAAATTGCGAATCTGGAGGGCTTTAAACTCCTTAATCCGTTTCTGCATGACGAGAATGTCGCGCGTTACCTGGACCTTTTGCATGCTAATTGTGGCCCGCTCATATGCAGGAACCCGACGGAGGCGATCAATCAACTTCTGCTCAGGGCAAGATGCATATTGCAGTCCTACCTGAGACGGAGCAGCTGCCTTAGTGTAGGGGTGGGCCTGTTCAGCTAACATATCGAGAACGACCGGGTCGCTGTCAGCGGTGTATAGACGTACTTTCTCATCTTCGTATTGCGAGTCAGGGCGTGCTTCGCTCGGAATATACGTCAGAATCGTGTTCGCACGATCAGTTCCCAAGTCAAACGAAAATCCTACAAAGGATAGGCTCTCAGACGTTTCTGTAACTTTGGCACCAAGCAATCTTAGCAACTGCCGGCGGCGGCTTTCCTGCTGGTGAAACTTATGGGGGAGCATACTAACAGGGGACACAACGGCCGTAATCGCTATTCCCCGACGCGCCAAGAGCAAGAGGCTCGGGAAAATATGATCTAGCCAGTAAGTGTCATGGCCCATTGCTAAAAACGTGCCTTTGCATGAACGCATCTGCCGGACTACAAGTAGCATCTTTTCGTCAAAGCCTTGGAATTCTTGTGCCGTTGCGTCCCCGCGTAGCGCGGTCAAGCGTTCCTTCTCGATGAACGCTCTCGTACCTTTCACACCTCGCCCGTAAAGGAAGCGTTTGCTATCAACATCAACGCTGTCAAAATCTGTCGATCGAATGGAACCGGTCTTGATCTGAACTGGATAGACGTTCGGCTGCAACTGCAATTGGATTTCAGACGCGCTGTCGATGATGGCGGCACTCAGCCGCCGGCCGAAATCCAGTACATCTTGCACGGGCTTGCTTCCGGTATCGTCCTCCACCAGCCGAAATGCGAGAATGCGCGAAAGGACGTCCCGTTCGCCAGCGGCGCCGTTTTGGTTGTTTAGGACATACGCTGGAAGGTTGGAGACTGCACCTCCGTCGACGAAAATGGACGATCCCGCTTGAGCTGGCTGGAAAAAAAACGGAATCGTGCAGGAATGACGGACAGCAAGTGCGACACTCTCTTCGCTCGTCGTCGCGTGCGACCAGATTTTGGGTTGACCATTAGAGAAATCAGTGGCAACAACGTATAGCGGGATCGGCAGTTCAGAGAAGACAATCGGGCTATAGTTTGTAGAATCGCCCCCACGCACCAACTCGACCAACCGCTGCTCGATCCAGTCCCCTAAGCGCTTCGAATTATGCAGTCCCCCGTACGTGGCGACATTAATCGCTTTTCGGACGTTTCCCCAGGTTACCCATCTAAGCACGCGCGCCCAGAGGGGCGGCTTTTTCTCGAAAAAATTGTCTTTTTTCGACGGCTTATCGAGCAGCGGCAAGAAATCCAGTTCTTGTAGATGGCGCCTGAGATAGGAAGGAGAAGCGCCGGCAGCAACCAAGGCCGCAACGATGGAACCACCGGAGGTGCCTGCGACTCGGCCAAATGTCACGCCAGCTCTCTTTGCCGCAGCATATGCCCCGGCGTGTGCCGCTGCCCTTACACCGCCTCCTTCGAACACGCCCCAGCAATGAAAGAAGAATTCGGTCTTTGGCCTCCCTCCCATATTTCCTTGCCTAATCTGCGAGAGCAATTGCTGGGCCGCCGCCCTGAAATGCGAGGGGCAATATGTGTCGATTGCTATTTGAATTTCTTTGGCCACTAGACTATCTTCACACACGTCCTGCACGAAATCGCAAACCGTCTCAGATGGCTGTAGCTCGAGCTTGGTTGCAAGGATTACTGCGCGTGCCGCTTGTATTTTTGGCTGCGCAACTTCATCCGCCATAAAATCGAGCTGACCCGATTTGAGAGCGTCTCCGGAGCCCATGTCGAGCAACGAAGGCTTTCCATGGAATTGCGATGGGAAGAAAAGGATCGCATTGACATCGTAGTCCGCAGTTGCAGGCAACCCCGCAAACGTGCCCCGCTGCTCGTGTCGCTTAAACAGGAAGGTGTTGTGTAGATTCCATGCCTCGAGAATTATTACCTTGCCAGTAGTACTGACTCCCCCAAACTGATTCTCGCGAGCCTCCTTTGGAAAAAACTCGGCAATGGGACGATAGCTATCCACGACAAAATCAATATCACGGGATAGGATCTGTTTCCCCTTCAATAGCTCAAGCATTCTGTCACGTGCCCAGCCCCCAAACACAACGATCTTTAAATTGGACGAACTGATCTTTTGAACGATTTCGGCTAGTGTTGTGTCTTGGGAAAGCAATTTATCGAAAGCATTCTGCATTGCTTGTGCAGCGGCTTCGAGCGAGTGAGCATCAAGTGATTTTCGTTGGGGACGTTGGCGTTCCGGTGGAAGGGTAACAGTTTCGATCATTTATCGAATGCCTTTTATTCGCGCCTGGGATTTAATTAAACTTCTCTTACTCTGAAGAAGAGGCAGAAGTAGGGTCAATACTTGTCGGGGCCTATCCTTTTCGTCATAGAACGGGTTGTTTAAAACTGCAGGACGATGCGTCCGCAGTTCCTGCAACTGAACGCGCTGCTAACGTCAGCATGCAGCAGATCCACTTAATAATCCCTTCCAATTTCCGCTTTAGACCAAACTCGGCCGTTCGACCAAGAATACCATGCTGCCGTACTGAAAAAGTCACAGACTGTCACGACGACAGTGTCCGAGACGCTATGGAAATTCGTTTCCACTTAGATAGGACTGGGCGTAGGTCAGCCTCGACTTAACCTGCGAGATTATGGTCCACACCCTCTTCAGGTAGGTGTGCTTGGTATGCAAGTCAGCGTGGTCCACCGCGACACCGACAACCGGCACCCGCACATTGCCATCAACAAGATCCACCCGATGCGCTTCACGATCCACGAGCCGTTCCACGCTTACCGGACACTCGCCCGGGTCTGCGACACGATCGAAAACGAATTCGGTCTACAGAAAGACAACCATGTGCCGCGCAAGGTAGGAGCAAAGAACCATGCGACGGACGTGGAGCACCATGCCGGCATCGAAAGCCTGCTTGGCTGGATCCAGCGCGGATGCAAGGAGAAGATGCAGCAGGCGCAGTCGTGGGAGGAGTTACACGCCGTCCTGTCGACGAACGGACTGCATTTGCATCCGCGTGCCAACGGCCTCGTGATCACCGCCCAGGACGGGACCACGGTCAAAGCCAGCTCGGTGGGGCTCGACTTTTCGAAGCCGAAGCTGGAACAGCGCGTCGGTCCCTTCCAGCCCGCGCTGGAACAGGAGGCCGCGCTGAAGCCTCGCCGGCGGTATGAAAAAAAGCCGCTCGGACTGCGGCCGGATACGGCGAAGCTCTATGGTCAGTATCGGGCGGCACAGGCGCAGGTGGCGACCATTCGTGCACGTGAACGGGAGCGCATACGTGCGCGCAAGGCGCGGCAAATTGAAGCCGCGATGCGCAGCGTGCGCCTGAAGCGCGCCGCATTGAAACTTGCCCAGATGCCGCGCGCGGCCAAGAAGGTAATGTACAGCGCACTTGCCAGCGCACTGCGTGACGAGATCTCGCAAACCAAGCGAGAGTCCAAGCAGGAGTACCTGAGTATCAGTCAGAAGTGCCATAGGTGTCAGTGGGTGGCCTGGCTGCGCCACCAGGCGGGAAAGGGCAACGCGGATGCACTTGCCGCCCTTCGCCGGCGCAAGCCGACACGCGACGTAGCCGCCGATAGCATCAACGGCAGTGTGCTTCTCCAGCGGTCCGCGTCCGGTCATCGCCACGACAGCGTGACCAAACAGGGAACGATCATCTACCGGGTCGGAGCAAGCACGGTCAGGGATGAGGGAGATGTGCTCCGGGTCTCGCGCGGGGCGGAGCTGGACGCGATGCAGGCGGCTCTACAAATGGCGCTCGAACGGTTCGGCAAAAGGATCACCGTCAACGGTTCTAAAACGTTCAAGGAGCAGGTGATCATCGCGGCGACCACCGCGAACCTCCCGACCGTATTCGACGATCCGGAGCTCGAACGACTCCGTCTACGGCTCGCGGATTCAACCGTTAAACGAGCCAATCCCATCCACGACGGTAGTGGATGCTCGCCTACCTTACGCGCCAGTAAAGGATCGGGACCCGTGACCGCTCGGAACGTGCGTGCGCCGAGTCCAGGCACGCTACAGAAATCGAAAAGTGCAGGGCATGCTCGCGGTCTCAGGTAAGGCAGATCCAAGGCAGCAAACTGCAATATTCAGAGGAGCTTGTGCAGTAATCGTTCACTCGTTCATTTGCATGTGGCGGTAGCGACCCAATCACTAGGGCCCCGAGATGCCAGCTTGATCTCCCTGAAGTGCAAGGCGCAATAACTGATGTTCGGGCTGATCTTTTCCCACCATTCGATGCTGCCGGCAACGCGTGGATTTTCTATGCTTGATCGACCGTCGCCCCCGTAGACACACACCAGCCACTTGGTTTCCTGTGCCGTGAAATGATCTTCGGTATCCCAACCGCCCTTCACTCTTGTTGGCGTCAGCTGCATTGCGTCAAAACCGTTTGGATCGCTATGCAGCTTGCCCGTCGAGATGTAAGCGCTGGACAGCCTGGCGCCTCGAACCAGACCGCTGCCTTCATGCCCAGGCGGGACGTCTGACGCGGAAACCTGCCTAGAAGGATAGTGGTCAGGACATTTGAGATCCTCTGCTTTCGCGGTCGCCAGCAGCATGAGGGATGCAAGTAGAAGCGCTATTTTTTTCATGGCACAAGCACCACATAGAATTCGTCAGCTCTGTTGGATGGCGTATAAAGGTTGGGGTGGTCCTTCTTGAACTTCTCGGAAAGAACTGCCATCCCTCGCTCACCAGGGAGCTTACCTCGCCACTGGTCCAACATGGTGAATTTGCATGGCATGCCATTAACCATAATGACGCCATGCGTAAACCGAATGAAAAGCCCCGCATGAAAGCCGTGTTCGTTGGGGTATTTCCACTTCCCGTCTACTAGCTTGAAATTGGCAATGACCGTGCCTGGGGAAAGGTGGAAAGAGTCGAGAACTCGTGGACCACGCTGCCAACGTCCAGTCCAACCAACATTCGTCAGCATTTGCGGGAGCCGGGCACACTCCCCGTTATCGATCTGACCGATGTTCCTGTTGTCTGTCTCGTCTAATAGTGCCCACAGGTCCCCTGGGTAGACTACCGGATGCGGCATAGCTACCTCCGAGCTTATGCGACAACTTTGTTGGCAGCAGCGTCCCACCCACCAGAAGTGCTACCCGTCGTTCCGCCCCTGATGTCCTGCTTGGTGTAGGTCCACTTGATGCGCGAGTAAGCCAGATGGACGGTTTCCTTCAGCGTTCTGCCGTCACCGCTGTCCATCGAAATGCCCGAGATCATCACGTTCTCGAGGTCGATCTTGTAATAGGTGATCGGCTTCCCGTCGCCGTCGGCGCGCATGAACTCGAACTTGGCCTTGGGGATCGTCTTGCCCATCGCGCAGTGCTGCTTGAGGATCGGCGAGGCCAGGTCGGCCAGCTTCGTAAAGGTGATGTTGGACAGGTCGGCCTTGCCGCTGGTGTGGCCCCCTGCCGTCGATACCGCTTCCCCCCTTGGCTGATGGATACCTGCAAGAACGTGGGACACCTCGATCCAGTCCTTATGCTTGTCGTCCGTGGACTCGCCCTTGATACCTTCTATTTGCAGGTACACGTCGTTTGCCATTTGTCGCTCCAAAATCTGGTAAAGGAACAACGATTGTTGCGCTGGCTAGTCCGGAAAAAGCTGCGTGTGATCAAAGGCGGGACGTGTCATCACAAAAAAATCGGTCGCGACATTGACGCAAAAAGTTCGTCATGACGAACTACCGACTAACACCCTACGTCCTGCGACCATTTCGGCATCCAAGAAGATATCCCCGCAGTCCCGAAGGGGCGAGGACACGTCTGTTAATCCGCCAGGATTAACAATGCGAGACGACAATCTATCCCGCCTCCAAAACCAAACCTCGAAAAACTGTTTCCAACACATCCGCGCTTTCGACTATGTAGCCCGCATAGGTGCTAGCGCAATATCTCAGCAGCCACGTGACGTCAGACTGGTTGCGCATCGTGGGTACGAGGCAGCTCGTTCTTGAGTCCATCGTTAGAAACGAGAACATTCACTACCTGCGTCATGACACGACGTCGCCACGATGTCCCGTTGACATACATTTTGGGAGGCATCCATGGATCAAGAAGCGCTTAACTCGGCTCTCGAACGCCGTGCATCGAGCACCCGTCCAGGCGTGCAATTCATCAGACTAAAAGAGGTATTGGCGATCTGTGGGCGATCGCGCAGCAGCATCTACGAAGCGATCAAAAAAGGAGCCTTTCCAAAACCGGTGAAGCTTCAGGGTAGATCGTCGGCCTGGATCAGGGGCGAAGTCGAGCAGTGGGTCATCCAGTGCATCCGCACTAGTCGGCCTGATTTGAAGCCCTAGCGCTAGGTGAAGTCAGGTGAATCGGTCCCGCAGCCGCGCTACGGCTTCCACCAGATCGGACGTGACAAGCTTGGTCTTGGCCCGGAAGAGCCTCCGTTTGATTGGGCGGCGAGTCTCATCGGTACGGTTGCGGTACGTCAGTTCACAGACACGTCAAAGCGGCTGCGTGTTTTGCACCGAGATGGCTCATCGGGCTAGGACGTGCAAGGTCGAACATCCCCAAAAGTTCGTCGCGACGAACAAAGGCGATTTCGTCGCGACGAAATTTTTGCTGAGACCTCTGTACGGCAGTTGCTTATGCGACACAACGTCCAGATTCTGAACAGTTCCAGACTACAATGGCCATTAGCTCAACAGCACCGCGACCAGCCGATGTCCGTCATTACCTACTACGAGCAGCACGCTTCACGCCTGACTGACCAGTACGAGTCGCTCTCCTTCGAGGAAGTCCACGCGGATCTGATCGACATGTTGCCTGCGCCCGGCGCCACCGTGCTCGATGTCGGCTCGGGTTCCGGCCGCGACGCGGCCTGGCTCGCAGCACATGGCTACGACGTCGTCGCCGTCGAGCCGTCGGAGGCCATGCTTGCGCATGCGCGCGAGCGCCATTCGACCAGCAAGGTCCACTGGCTATTGGACAGCCTGCCCGACCTTGTAAACGTACGGCGCCTCGGCCTGAGCTTCGACCTCATTATCCTGTCGGCCGTCTGGATGCATATTCCGCCAACTGCGCGCGAGCGTGCATTGCGAAAGCTGGCGACGCTGCTGGCGCCGAAAGGACGAATCGCGATCAGCCTGCGACTCGGCACGCCGGATGCCGAGCGCGCGATGCATACCGTGTCCTTGCCCGAGCTCTCCCGCCTCGCCCAGCAATTTGGACTGCGCATCGTTCGCACGACCGACAGTCACGACAAGCTGGGTCGGGGCGATGTGTCGTGGACGAACGTCGTGCTCGGACTGCCGGACGATGGCCTGGGCGCCCTGCCTTTGCTGCGCCACCTGATCCTGGTCGACGAGAAGTCATCTACCTACAAGATCGCGCTGTTGCGCGTGCTGGCCCGCGTCGCCGACACCGCGGCGGGTCTCGCCCGTTACGAAACCGATTCGGTCGTGCTTCCCCTCGGCCTGGTATCGCTGTTCTGGCTACGCATGTTCAAACCGCTGATCGAAAACGCGCTGCCGCAGATGCCATTCTCGCGCGTGGGTGCGGACCCCAGCTTCGTGACAAATAACTTTACGTCGCTGCGCTCGATCACGGCGGTCGAGCTGCGCGTCGGTACCCTCTTCCACGACCAGACGGCTAAGCATCTGCACCGCAGTCTGTCGGAGATTTCGCAGGTGATCCGCGACATGCCCGCGAACTACCTGCGTTGGCCGGCGAGCGACAATCCGATCTTCGAAGTGACGCGACGCCGCCAGATCGTCACGCCATCGCCGCTGCAGATCGACGAAGCCTTCCTGTGGAGCTTCGGTGACTTCCGCGTCCCGCTCGAGATCTGGCAAGCGCTGACGCACTACAACGTGTGGATCGAGCCGGTGCTGGTGTCGGAATGGGTGCGCCTGATCGAAGCCTATTGCGTCGATGGGCGGCCGGACGTGCGTCAGCTCGCGCATGCGCTGCTGGCCTGGGTCGATCCTGCGCGTGACACCAGCTTCGCCCGCGCGGCAGTCGACCACATCCGCGCTGCCGGCAAGCCAGTTTACTGCGTCTGATCCGGCGCCCGCCTGCGCGACGAATACGACGTCGACCACTGCTTCCCTTTCGCCGCCTGGCCCTGCGGGGACGCGTGGAACCTGATGCCGGCCTCGCGCCAGGTCAACATCCAGAAATCGAATCGTCTGGTCACGCAAGCGGCACTGGAACGCGCCAGCGAAACCATCAGCACATGGTGGAACGACGCCTTCCTGAGCCAAGGCGATGGCGCGCGTCGCCAGTTCTTCCTCGAAGCGTCGCAGACCTTGCCGATTCTGGTACCCAACCCGGAACCTTCGGACGTCATCGACGCCATGAAAATGCATCGCATTCGACTGAGTAAGGATCAAGGGCTGCGGCCTTGAGAGCCTGCGCGTGCCGCCACTCAAAGTCGCTAGACAACCGAATTTGTAGGCAAGTAACGCCTTACATTCACTTTTCAGAAAGCCCGTTGAATGAGCAGCCAAAGCGGACATAATAACTTAATAGCGGCCTCGAGTATCCCAACTTCGGAGTTATCGACTTCTAGTAAATTATTGAATTTTCAGGGCCGGCGTGCAACTACAGGAAATCATGTAGAAGAAAAATTTTCCACGGCTACGTAGTTTTAGTATTAGAATACAATATTTTTAAATGCTTTAATTTACGCATTTTACACTAACCACTAAACCGCTAAAAATCTTCCACATGAACGTTGAAAAAGCCAGCTGGATTGCTGGAATTGTCGGAACAGCCTTCGCAATTATTTGGGGCATCATCACTTACCTTCGCCCCCCTGAATCACCCCCGCCTCCGAAGGCAGACAATCGCCCTCTAATCGGCAATAAAAACGTCATAATTGAGGGCAACAATAACGTTATTGGAACTACTTTAGATACACCCTTAACCCCTAGCAATAACCCAGAAGCATCGCTGACAAAAATTACAACGGGAATGAGTCGAACTTTCCTTGAAGGACTTTTCGGCCCAGCTCGATATGATGAATTAAATGCGGAGTTAGGCGCAAATAATCTTATCTTTGTTTTCCCTCGGTTTTTTCTTCAAGCTGTGGTTTCACGCGATCGCAACGTAATATTCTATTCCGTGACAACTAGATCAGGCAATTTTAGGCCATCAATACCAAAGCTCGGGGGAGAGTTATTGAATTCACATTTTTCAGATTTTGGTGAAGCGGTGCACGTCTATAGCAACATGACTTCCAAATATTACGAATATGCAGAGAGAATTAACATTGGCAATGCTGGCAATTACCACAATATTTATCTTGGCTATTGCCCCGCAGGAGCGCCACCGGTGTGGGAGAAATTTACTCCAATGGTTCTCGAAGACGATGGACCAGTTGCGCGAAATAAATTCCGAGCTGAGAATACGCCAAACTGCTTTGGCGTAGGTGAGATTCTTGGCAAGGAAGATGAAGTCATAAATACTTTTCATATGGGCATCGATTATTATGTCTCTCGAGATTTGCCGTAGAGCTTAATCTCCCAGATCCAAGCGAATGTCCACGTAGACCGATGAATCCAGGCATAAGACAGTAATTAAGAAAAGCTGTATGTCCTCGAATGTAACGTGATTAACCCGGCTCTGCTGGCATCGACGCTGCTCACCGCGGGATCACATCGATGGTCACTGGACAGGCGCTTGGTCGAGTTGGCGCAACGGTTCGATTTGCCGTTCGGGCCGCGCCTCAGTAAACTTAAGCTCGCGGCGAGGGTCAAAACGGGCAACGGGATTCTGCGTTAGAAAACCGCACCCATACCCCAAACGGTTGAGCATCCACAGGTGCATCCATGCCGCAGACGAGCCAGCAACGAAAACCCAGCATTCATGCGGGTTTCAGCCTGCTCTTCGATTCCGGCCGGACCACCAGCAAGCATCGCAAAACACCGCATTTACCCGCTTTCTAAGTAAAAACACTCACTTAGAGGGTGCGACGGGTCTAATAAGACTCCACACTTTCCCGCATTACCCCGTATCATCTCATCACTCATTGCGCACAATTCACGCCGCAATTACGCCCGCGCTTTCTCAGCAGGAGAGTAGAGCATAGCTTCGTTTGCAAACCGTACCCACGACTAGCGCGCACCGGCAGCGATCCAGCGCGTTCTTGCGTCCAACGTGTTCTCAACAAAAGCCGAGCCGCTCGCTTGGGCAACCACGCGCGATGGTCGTGTATTCGCTCGGTGCTCGCAACGATGGTCATCGCCAGCGAACTTTCCTCATCGATAACATGGTATTTTTGCACAACGCAAATACTGTCGATGAAATAAATGTCAGCTAAGCAAACTCCATACGAAAAGCATGAAGCCAGGCCCGGCCGTCGCGGATTCCTGAAATCGGGCGCTGCCGGCGCGTTGGCGCTAGGGACCGCCAACGTGCGCGCCGTCGATTGGAGTGAAAGTAACGATGGGGATGTCGGTATCGCACTTCCGGTTGCCGAGGGGATACTGCAGATCACCGCACTCAGTGAACGTGCCTTGCGCATACGCATTGTTCCTCCCGCGACGGCCCTTGGCCCTAGCGCGCCCGCGCCGCAGAGCCTCGTGCTGCAGTCGCGCGGCCACCCGGTACCGCGGCTGGAAAAGTCGGTGCGCGACGGCGCAACCCAATGGAGCTTGCCACACCTGCACTGCGAAGTGGATGACGCGACCGGCAGCCTGCGTTTTTACGACCGCACGGGCCGCCTGTTGCTGGCCGAAGCGCCCGGCACGCGCAAACTGGCGCCGGCGCGGCTCGGCGATGAGCCGGTCTGGAGCGTCGAACAGGGTTTCGAATCGCCCGCCGGCGAGCGGCTCTACGGCACCGGCTGCTTCCAGGACGGCGCACTCGATTTGCGCGGGCGGCCGCGCCGCCTGACCCAGGTCAATACACAGATCAGCTTGCCGTTCGTGCTGTCGAGCCGTGGCTACGGCCTGCTGTGGCACCAGACCGGTATGAGCGAACTTAACCTTCCTGACGCGCGCCTGGTGCTGCGCAAGACCGTCGTGGGCGGCACGGCACAAACGGTCGACGTCACGACCGCTACCGGCAATGCACAGGTCGCGCGCAACGAGGCGAGCTTCGAAGGCAGCTTCAGCACCGCAGCGCCGGGACGCCACGCATTCCTGCTCGACATCGGCCGCAAGATGGCCTCGCGCCACTACGTCGAAATCGATGGCCGGCCATGCGTCGATATCGCGAACGTCTGGCTGCCGCCCACGGTGGGCTTCGTTGTCGAACTGCCGGCCGGTACACATCACGTCAAGGTTCTCACCAACGCGGACGACGCCCCGGTCCTGCACTACGGCCCGCAGCAGGACCGTACGGTATGGCGCTCGCCCGTCGCGGACGCGCTCGATTACGTCGTCATCGCGGGGCCGCAGGCAATGGAAGTGATGGCCGGCTACCGCGAGATCGCGGGCGCGGCGCCCATGATGCCGCGTTGGGCCTATGGCTATATCCACTGCCGGGAGCGCTTCACATCGGCGGCCGAGATCGTTGAAACCACCCGCGAGTTCCGGCGCCGCCGGCTGCCGATGGACGTCATCGTGCAAGACTGGCAGTACTGGGGCCACCACGGCTGGAACGCGATGCGCTTCGACGAAACGCACTACCCGGACCCGGCCGGCATGATGCGCGAACTGCATGCCATGAACGCCCGCCTGATGCTGTCGGTATGGGCCAAGATCGACCGCAAGAGCGAACTCGGCCACTCCTTCGCGGCGAAGGGCTATTACATCGACGGTACCGACTGGGTGGATTTTTTCGATCCCAAGGCTGCGCAGTACTACTGGCAGAACCAGAACGAACGGCTGGCCGCGCTCGGCATCGACGCCTGGTGGCAGGACGCAACCGAGCCCGAGAACGACGACCTGGTCGGGCGCCGAACGGCAGCGGGCGCCGGCGAGCGCATGCGCATTGCCTATCCCTGGTACGTGACGCGTACGGTCTATCAGGGCCAGCGCGTCGCACAGCCGGGGCAACGTGTGATGATCCTGACGCGTTCGGCTTTTCCGGGACAACATCGCCACGCGGCGGCGACCTGGTCGGGCGACATCGGCAACGACTGGGATACGCTGAAACGCCAGATTCCCGCGGGCTTGAACATGGCTGCCGCCGGCTACGCTTACTGGACAGTCGATGCCGGCGGCTTCTTCCGACCCGGCGACAGCCAGTACACCGACGAGGCCTATCACGAACGGCTCGTGCGATGGCTGCAGTACGCGACCTTCCTGCCGCTGCAACGGGTGCACGGCTACATGACACGCACCGAATTCTGGAACTACGGCGAGAAGGTCGAAGCGCATGCGCGCGCCTTTCTGGAATTGCGCTATCGGCTGCTGCCCTATATTTATGGCCTGGCCGCCGACGTGACGCGCAAGGGTCTGCCGATCATGCGGCCGCTGGTGTTCGGTTTCGGGCACGATGCCGAGGCGCTGGACCAGGTGCACAGCTACATGTTCGGCGACGCCCTGCACGTCGCGCCGGTGTTCTCGCCCGGGGTGAAAACCTGGTCCGTCTACCTGCCGCGCACGCAGGGTGGCTGGGTCGACTTCTGGACCGGCGAACGGCGCCAGGGCGGACGCCCCCACGAGGTGCCGTCCCCGCTGTCGCGCCTGCCCCTGCATCTGCGCGCAGGCAGCATCCTGCCGCTCGGCCCGGTGCTGCAGTCGACAGCCGATGCCTCGGGCGACATGCTGGATCTGTTCGTCGTGCCCGGCAATGACGGCACGTACGAACTGTACGAGGACGCCGGTCTCGATTATGCGTATGAGAGTGGCGCGTTCAGCCTGGTGCGCATGACTTGGGACGACCGTCGAAGCGTATTGCGACTGGCGCCGCAGGCTGGCGGCTATCCGGATATGCCAAGGAAGCGGCGCTTCCGGGTGCACCGCGTGGAAGCCGGGCGCGCGCCGCTGCAGTCCAGCCAAGGCGTCATCGTCGCATACGAGGGGCGCGCGGTCGCCGTTCGGCTGCCTGCGTCGAGCGGGCTCGCGCCAGCGGCTACGAGGTTCTGACCGGCTCGCCTTGGAACGGCCGCGCATCCACCGGCACGTCGATCACGAACACCGTGCCCGACGCCGCATCGCTGAACGCCACCGCGCTGCCGCCATGGCTCTTGGCCACGGTGCGCACGTAGGGCAGGCCGACGCCCCAGCTCCCCGTGTGCGATTCGGCGGCATCCTCCGTACGCACGAATTGCTCGAAGACGGCCTCGAACTGCTCTTTCGGGATCGGCGCGCCGTGGCTGCGCACGGTCAATACGGTGCGGCCGAGATCTTCGCCGACGTGGACCTCGATCGGCGCCCCCGGCGCGCTCTGCCGCTGGGCGTTGGTCAACAGGATTTCCAGCGCGCGCTCGAGCGCGGCGCTGTTCCACCATCCGGTCACCGGCGCGCCGCTCAGGCGCACGTCGGCGCCGCCGTACGCGCGCGCGCGCTGCGCGACCGTGTCCGCCAGCGCCAGCAGGTCGAACTGCCCGAGCTCGAGCTGCAGGCGGTCGCTTGATCGGATCGCCAGCGTGTCGAGCAGCTCGCCCAGCATCGTCTGCATGCGCTCGCCGTTGCGCAGGATGCGCTCGGCCCACTCGGCGATCCCGGGCGCCGGATCCAGCTGCAGGATCTGGCCGGCGCCCAGCGTGACGTTCGACAGCGGCTGGCGCAGGTCGTGCGCCAGGGCGGCGGCGACGCGTTCGCGCAGGGCGTTGCCGGCGACGACGAAGGCGCGCACGCTCTCGCGCACGGCGCCGTCGATGGTCAGGTGCAGCGCGCGCCGCTCGGGCGCGGTCAGGGCCACGTCGTGCGCGTCGATGACGTCGAACAGCACGCCGCGGAACAGCTGGAACTCGGCGACGATCGTGTCGGCGTCATAGTCGGTCAGGTTGGCGCGCTCGACGCCGTGTTCGGCGCCCAGGGTCGACACCTCCAGGCCGTCGCGCTCGAAATAATCCGGCGTCAGCGCTGCGCACAGGCGCTCGTACATGACCGGCATCGTGTCGGTCAGCACCGGCCGGCTGACGCCTTGCGCGCGCGGCAGCTGGGCCAGCACCTGGTCTTCCCAGACCCGCAGCACGGTGTCGCGCAAGGCAAGCATGCGGTGCGAATTGAAGGAAAAGCGGTCGGTCGGGATCAGCGACGAGGTCACGGTGGGCTCGGCAGAGGTAGCGGCGCGATGCCGCATCATAACGAAAGCCCGGCGACCAGGTCGCACGTCCCGGTAACCCTCCTAATCTATAGCAACTCAACAACTTTCGGTGGCGCAGCCGCGACAGCGCCCAATTGAAAATTATCGAATTTGCGGTTCTTAAACACTTTCCCTGTGGAAAGTGACATACTGACGAATTAGCTCAGCAATTCTCTCCAAGAATCACCAACCCAAGCCTCGGCCATGCTCGACCTTTTCAAGATTCCTTCCGACCCATCGCTGCTCAGCTACGGGTTGTACACGCCTAAGCTCGTCGTGCTGTCGGTGCTGGTGGCGATTTTCTCGTCCTGGATGGGCCTGCAGATCGCCGGCCAGGCGGCGGCCAACCGCAACCAGCGCTGGCTGGTGCTGGCCACCGGCAGCCTGGCGCTTGGCGCCGGCGTGTGGGCCATGCACTTCATCGGCATGCTGGCGTTCGACCTGTGCACCGAGGTCGACTACGACCCCACCATCACCATCCTGTCGAACCTGCCGAGCATCGGCGCCGCCTTCGTCGCGCTGACGCTGATCGCGCGCGAGCGCCTGCGCGGCTGGGGCCTGGTCATCGGCGGCGTGCTGGTCGGCGCCGGCATCGGCGTGATGCACTACGCCGGCATGGCCGGCATGCGCATGGGCATGGAGCTGCGCTACGACCCGTTCATGTTCGGCCTGTCGATCGTGGTCGCGGTGGTGCTGGCGACGATCGCGCTGTACGTGCGCTTCGGCCTGTCCAACGTGCGCGGCCTGACCGAATCGAAACGCTTGCTGCTGGCGGCGACCGTGATGGGCTGTGCGATCGCCGGCATGCACTACACCGGCATGGCGGCGGCGCGCTTCGTCGGCCACCCGCTGGCGGGCGCCAAGGCGAGCGGTCCGAGCACCTTCCTGGCGCTGGCGATCACGCTGATCGTGGTCGCCTTCACGGTCTTCGTCGTGGCCGCCAACGGCCTGCTGCGCTACCGCCAGCTGTTCCGCGAACTGTCCAAGAGCGAAGCCTGGATGCGCGCCCTGCTGACCACCACGGTGGACGGCGTGATCACGGTCGACCGCGACGGCACCATCCTCGAATTCAATGCCTCGGCCGAGCGCATCTACGGCTGGATCCGCGATGAGATCGTCGGTCAGAACATCCGCCTCCTGATCGGCAACGAGGAAAAGTCGGCACAGGTCGGCCTGCTGCGTGCGCTGGAGACCGGCCAGATCAGCGCCGGCGCGGCCAGCGCCGACGTCAGCGGGCGCCGCAAGGACGGCAGCATCGTGCCGATCCGGCGCGCGGTCGGCCATGCGCGCCTGGACAAGCGCGACCTGTTCGTCTGCTTTATCACCGACATCAGCGAGCGTCGCGCCATGGAGCAGGCGCTGGCCGCCAGCGAGCGGCAGTTCCGTTCGCTGATCGGCAACATCCCCGGCATTTCCTACCGCAGCATGGCCGGCGGCGACCAGCAGCTGGTGTTCATCAGCGACGCGGTCGAGCGCGTGACCGGCTACACCAGCGCCGATTTCCTCGGCGTCAAGCCGCGCCGCAACTACGCCGCCCTGATCCATGCCGCCGACCGGATGCGCGTGTCGGAAGAGATCGCGGCCGCGCTGCGCGAAGACCGCCCCTACCTGGTCGAGTACCGCCTGCTGCATGCCGATGGCAGCACCCGCTGGCTGTGGGAAAACGGCACGCCGGTGCGCGCCGACGACGGCGAACTGCAATGGCTCGACGGCGTGGTGCTCGACATCAGCGAGCGCCGCGTGATGGAAGACGCGCTGCGCGTCGCCAAGGACAAGGCCGAGCAGGCGGCCGCCGCGCGCGCCAGCTTCGTGGCCAACATGAGCCACGAGATCCGCACGCCGATGAATTCGATCCTCGGCTTCACCGACGTGCTGCTGGACGGCGAGCTGCCGCCCGAGCAGCGCCGTCACCTGGACACGATCCGCAGCTCCGGCCGTTCGCTGCTGCGCCTGCTGAACGAGATCCTCGACACCGCCAAGCTGGAAAAAGGCGCGGTGGAGCTCGAGCAGAACGACTACAACCTGCTGTCGCTGATCGACGAATTGTCGTCGACGCTGGCGGCCAACGCGCGCGCCAAAGGCCTGCACGTCGACGTCCAGTACGACCCGGCGCTGCCGACCTGCCTGCGCGGCGACGAGTTGCGCGTGCGCCAGGTGCTGACCAACCTGCTCGACAACGCGATCAAGTTCACCGCCAAGGGCAGCGTCACGCTGCGCGCCGAACTGAAGGACGAACAGCTGCACTTCACCGTCAGCGACACCGGCATCGGCATCGCGCCGGAGCGCCTGGCCGCGATCTTCGAGCCGTTCACGCAGGCCGACGCCTCGATGACGCGGCGCTTCGGCGGCACCGGCCTGGGCACCACCATCAGCAAGCAGCTGGTCGAGCTGATGGGCGGACGCATCTGGGCCGAGAGCGAACCAGGCCAGGGCACCACCTTCCACGTGGTGCTGCCGCTGCTGCTGGCGCGCTTCGCGCCGCAACAGCCGCGCGTGCGCACCGCGGCCGCCCTGCCGCCGCTGCGCGTGCTGGTCGCCGACGACGTGCCGCAGAACCTGGAGCTGCTGCAGTTGCTGCTGGCGCGCCGCGGCCACACCATGACCTCGGCCAGCGACGGCGCCGCCGTGGTCGAACTGGCCGCGCGCGAGGAATTCGACCTGATCCTGATGGACTTCCAGATGCCGACCCTCGACGGCTTATCGGCCACGCGCCTGATCCGCGAACAGGCCGAAGCCGCCGGCCGCAAACGCGTGCCGATCATCGCCATGACCGCCAGCGTGCTGGACGAGCACCGCCACGCCAGCGTCGAGGTCGGCATGGACGGCTTCGCCAGCAAGCCGGTCGACTGGTTCACGCTGTCGCACGAGATCGCGCGCGTGCTCGGCCTGGGCAGCGGCCAGCAGCCGGACGAGGACCTGCCGGCGCTCGAGCGCCAGCTGTTCAACCGCCAGGCCGGCCTGCGCCGCTGGAGCGAGAAGGAAGACGCCTACCTGGAAGCGCTGGCTCACTTCGAGCGCCAGCACGCCGGCCTGGCCCAGGCCTTGGCTGCACAAGGCGCCTCGGCCGACTACCGCGCGCTGCGCATGCTGGCCCACAAGGTGCGCGGCGTGGCCGCCAACCTCGGCCTGGAGCGCCTGGCCGACGCGCTGGCCACTCTGGAAGGCCTGGTCGATGGCGACAGCGGCCGCCTGTTCCCGGGCTTTGATGCGACGCTGCAGGACACGCTCGGCGCAATGGGCGTGCTGCTCGAGGATACGCTGGCCGCAGCGCGCGCCGCGCTGCCGGGCCGCGCGATTGGACATGCTGCGGGACATGCCCCGGGCCAGGCAGGCGGCCATCCGGCCGCCGCGCAGAGCGCCGACCTGGAGCACGCCGCACGCGCCGCCAAGGTGCTGCGCGACGCGCTGTGCCGCGGCGAGCTGGACGACGCCGCGCTGGCCGGCCTGGCGATCGCCGTCACCGGCCACCCGCTGGCCACGCGCGTGGCCCAGGTGCATTCCGCGCTTTCCGATTTCGATTTCGACCTGGCCGTGCAGCAGCTCGACGCCGTGCTGGATGCCCTCGACCTGTCACAGGAGATGACCCAATGACCACCGCTCACCTGCCGCTGATCCTGGCGGTCGACGACGAGGCCAGCAACCTCCAGTTGTTGCGCCAGATCCTGCAGGATAATTACCGCCTGCGCTTCGCCAAGGACGGTCCGCGCGCGCTCGAGCTGGCGCGCGAGGAACGCCCTGGCCTGATCCTGCTGGACGTGATGATGCCGGGGATGAGCGGCTACGAGGTCTGCGCCGCGCTCAAGGCCGACCCGGGCACCGCGTCGATCCCGGTGATCTTCGTCACCGCGCTGAACGACACCGACGACGAGGTGGAAGGCTTCGAGGCCGGCGCGGTCGACTACATCACCAAGCCGGTCAGCCCGCCGATCGTACGCGCGCGCGTGCGCAACCACCTCTCGCTGGTGCGCATGGAAGAGCTGCGCGCCACGCGCCTGGAGATCGTGCAGCGCCTCGGCCTGGCGTCCGAATACAAGGACAACGAGACCGGCCTGCACGTGATCCGCATGAGCCATTACTCGCGCATCCTGGGCCTGGCGGCCGGCATGACCGAGGTCGAAGCCGACGACCTGCTGCACGCCGCGCCGATGCACGACGTCGGCAAGATCGGCATCCCCGACCGCATCCTGCAAAAACCGGGTCCGCTCGATCCGGACGAATGGAAGATCATGCAGAGCCACGCCACGATCGGCGCCGAGATCATCGGAGAGCACGACGGCGGCATGCTGGCACTGGCGCGCAACATCGCCCTCACCCACCACGAAAAATGGGATGGCAGCGGCTATCCGAAGGGTTTGAACGGCGCCGAAATTCCGCTCGAAGGACGGATCTGCGCCATCGCCGACGTGTTCGACGCCCTGACCTCGGTGCGCCCGTACAAGAAGGCCTGGACCGAGGAAGCGGCGCTCGAGTTCCTGGTGCAGCAGAAGGGCAAGCACTTCGACCCGGCCCTGGTCGACCTGTTCGTCGGCCAGATGCCGGCGATCCGCGCGATCCGCCAGCGCTGGGCCGAAGACATCCCGGTCGAGCAGAAAGCGGCGTGATCAGCCCAGCGGCGTGCTCGGTTTCAGCCCGACGCGCGCCCTGCGCGCCACCAGTTCGCGGTACAGGCCGGTGTAGTCGTTGGCCATCTGTTCCGACGTGAACAGGCGCCAGTAGCGCGCTTCGGCGCGCCGCCCCATCTCGGCCGCCATGCGCGGGTCGTTCCACAGCGCCGTCATGGCCGCGCGCAACGCCTGCGGGTCGGACGGCGGCACCACCAGCCCGGTCTCGCCGTGCACGTTGATGTAGGTGGTGCCGGTGCCGATCTCGCTGGAGATCATCGGCTTGCCGAACATCGCGCCTTCCAGCAGCGAGATGCCGAAGGCTTCCGAGCGCAGGTGCGAGGGAAACGCGACCGCGTAGCAAAGCTCGAGCAGCGCGACCTTGTCGGCCTCGTCGAGCTTCCCGACGAACATCACCTTCTTCAGGCCGAGGCGCGCCGCGTGCGCCCTGAGCTCCTGCTCGATCGGGCCGGCACCCACGATCACCACCGGGTAATCGGTGCCGGCGGCCGCGTCGAGCAGGATGTGCAGCCCCTTGTAGTAGCGCAGCACGCCGACGAACAAGAAGAACTTGGGACCGACCTGGGCGCGCCAGTGGGCCAGGCGCACCGGGTCGGGCGCCGGATAGCTGGTCTTGTCCAGGCCGAAGGCGATCACGCGCGTCTTGTCGCGGTAGCGGTCCAGCACCGCCGACGAGGCCAGGTAGTTGGGCGAGGTCGCGACGATCGAGTCGACGCTCTGCAGGAAGCGGTGCTTGAGCGGCTGATAAAAGCGCAGCAGCGTCTTCTGGCGCACGATGTCCGAGTGGTAGGTCAGCACGGTCGGCTTGTCGATGCGCGCCAGAAAGTGGGCCATGTCGGTGAACGGCCACGGGAAGTGGTAATGCACCACATCGACCTCGCGCGCCAGGCGCGCCAGCTTGCCGATCGCGGACAGCGACACGCCGTTCGAAGCCAGCTCGAAGTCGAGATGCGCGCGATGCACGGTGTGGCCCTCGAACTCGATCGGCGCCAGCGCGCTCGCGGGTTTGCGCGACAGCGACAGCACATGGTTGGTCACGCCGAGGCGGCCGGTGCTCACGCACATCTGGCGGATCACTTGTTCGATGCCGCCGACCGAGTCGGGGAAATAAGTCTTGCAGAAATGGAGGACGCGCATGGCCGGATCAGAGAAGCGACCGGTAGACGGCCGCGGTAAGGCGCGCCGTCGCATCCCAGGTCAGTTGCGCCGCGCGCGCGCGGCCCGCCGCGATGCAGCGCGCGCGCAGGGCCGGCTGGCGCGCGAGGGCCAGCATCGCATCGGCGATCGCGCCGGTGTCGAGCGGATCGACCTCGAGCGCCGCGCCCTGCGTGACCTCGGGCAGCGAGGTGGTGTTGGAGGCGACCACCGGCACGTTCGAGGCGAACGCCTCGACCACCGGGATGCCGAAGCCTTCGTACAAAGAGGCGAACACGAAGGCACCGGCGCCGGCGTACACCTGGCGCAGCTGGCCGGCATCGGTCAAGCGGTTCAGCCAGACGATGTCGGCGCCGTCCTGCTGCACCGCGGCCATGCGGCGCAGCAGCGTGTCGGAGCGCGCGCCGGCGCTGCCGACCAGCACCAGCTGGCGTTCGGCGCGCACCGGGGCGGGCAAGGATAGATAGGCGTCGAGCACGCGCTCGACGTTCTTGCGCGGCTGCAGCGTGCCGACGAACAGGAAGTAGCCCGGACGCAGGCCGTGCGCGCCGAGCGTGGCCGCCACCTGCTCCTTGTCCGGCGCTTCCAGCCAGCTGCGCTCGACGCCGCACGGCACCACGCTGATGCGGCGCTCGTCGATGCCGAAGCACTCGACCAGCTCGCGGATCGCGAAATGCGACAGCGCGATCACGTGGTCGGCCTTCTGGGCCGCTTTTTTCTGCAGCCAGTTCTTCAAGCCGCGCAGGCGCGGATTGCACCACTCGGGATGCTTGATCGGCAACGCGTCGTGCAGGCTGGCCACCACCGGGCAGTCCATCCGCACCACGCGGTAATCGGTCACGTGGAATACGTCGACCGGCACATGCACCCGGTGCGTCGGCGGCGTGACCAGGTCGAGCAGCGAGGCGCGCTCGAACGACTGCGCCATCGGCTCGCCGACGCTCAGGACGCTCTCGCCGCGCGCGCGCGGCCAGGTATAGGCGGACAGGTCGCAGCCGGCTTGCGGCAGGTGGCGCATCAGCGCCTGGGTATAGACGCCGATGCCGTCGAGGCGGCCGCCGGTCAGCGCCGGCTCGACCATGTTGGCGCCGATGCCGACGCGCAGGCGCTCGGCGTGCGCGTCAGGGGGGCGGCCGGCGGCGCCGGGGATATCCGCTGCATCGTCCAGCCAACGGCCGGTCAAGCCTGGTTCAATCGTCATGGTTCGCGCCGCCCGCCTGTGTTCAGGCCTGGTACATCCAGCGCAAGGTTTCGACCAGCGGCGGCGGCTCGATCGGGCCGATCGTCCCGGTCAGCTTGTCGTTGCAGCCGGCCAGGGTCAGCACTTCGTTCTCGTTCGCGCGCACGAAGGCAGGATTGACTTGCACCTCGATGCGGTAGCCGGCGATGTCGCTCATCATCTTGAGCACGCTTTGCAGCGAATACGAATGGCCGGAACAGATATTGAAAGCTTCGCCCGCGGGCGCGGCGGCGACCAGCCGGCGGTAGCTTTTCGCGATCACGCGCACGTCGGAGAAGTCGCGTGCAATCGCCAGGTTGCCCAATTCGATGCAGCGGGCGCCTCTGCGGAAGTGCGACACGATTTTCGGCAGCAGGAATTTTTCGCTCTGGCCGACGCCGGTATAGTTGAAGGGACGCGCGATCACGATCGGCAGTTTTTCCATCCACAGGCGCGCCATGTACTCCATGGCCAGTTTGCTGACAGCGTAATCGTTGGCCGGCATCGGCACTACATCCTCGCCAATGGCCGGCACGTCGGCATTGCCGTAGATGTTGGCTGACGATGCAAGCAGCACGGCGCTGGGCCGGTGCTCGGCGCTGGCCAGCGCTTCCAGCAGGTTGCGCGTGCCGGCCACGTTGACATGGTAGATCTGCCCGACATCGACATGCGCCACGAACGAGATGCCGGCCAAGTGCACTACCACGTCCGGTTGCGCACGAGCGACGGCCTCGGCCACCGCGTCGCGGTCGCACAGGTCGGCCGCGAACATATTGGGTCCGGTCTCATCGCCAGGCATGACGGTACCGAAGACGCTGTAGCCGGCTGCGCTCAGCTCGCGCGCAACGTAACGACCGGTGAAGCCGTGAAAGCCGGTGATCAGCGCACGCCGCCCCTGGCCCTCACGCACTTCATCTGGCCCGGCAGCGGCGTCTTTGTACGCCATCGTCAGAACGAGAAGCCGATTTCGTTACGGCGCAGATCGGCATCGACCATCATCTGGCACAGCTGCTCAAGCGAGGTATGGGGCTTCCAGCCCAGCTCGCGCTCGGCCTTGGACGCGTCGCCGATCAGCAGGTCGACTTCGGCCGGACGGTAGAATTTCGGCGAAATACGCACCAGCACCTTGCCGCTCTTGCTGCAACGGCCGGTTTCGTTTTCGCCCTGGCCCTGCCATTCAATGCCGAGACCGGCGCCCTTGAAGGCCATGGTCACGAAATCGCGCACGGTCTCGGTGCGGTTGGTGGCCAGCACGTAGGTGTCGGGCTGGTCGGCCTGCAGGATGCGCCACATGCCCTCGACGTACTCGCGCGCATAGCCCCAGTCGCGCTTGGCGTCGAGGTTGCCCAGTTCCAGCACGTCGAGCTTGTTCAGGACGATCTTGGCGACCGAATCGGTGATCTTGCGGGTGACGAACTCACGGCCGCGCAGTGGCGACTCGTGGTTGAACAGGATGCCAGAGCTGCCGAAGATGTCGTAGGATTCGCGGTAGTTCACGGTCATCCAGTGCGCATACAGCTTGGCCACGCCGTACGGGCTGCGCGGATAGAACGGCGTGCTTTCGATTTGCGGCACGGCCTGGACCTTGCCGAACATTTCCGAGGTCGATGCCTGATAGAAGCGCGCTTTCGGGTGAACGATGCGGATGGCTTCGAGCAGGTTGACGGCGCCGATGCCGGTGATCGAACCGGTGGTCAGCGGCTGGTCGAACGACACGCCGACGAAGCTCTGCGCCGCAAGGTTGTAGACCTCGTCCGGACGCACGGACTCAAGCAGGCGGATGCTCGACGCCAGGTCGGTCAGGTCGTACTCGACCAGGGACAGGTTCGGATGCTGCTCGATACCGAGCTCGGCAATACGCCAAAAGTTGACCGAGCTCGAGCGGCGGAACGTGCCGGTGACTCGGTAACCCTTGTCCAGAAGAAGCTGCGCAAGATATGCGCCATCCTGGCCGGTAATGCCGGTGATCAGGGCTTTTTTTGTTGTTTGCATGTTCAGGTAATTCCAGGTAGTGATCCAGAAGCCGCGCGACAAATGTTAGGGCACACTGGCGGGCATCAGAAAGTCTAACGGATCATGAAATCCGCAAACCCATATTGTAGCAGAGACGCCGCTCAAAACTTGCAAAGAAGAAATTTGCTGTAACTGTAGGTTTTAGTCGTCTATTATCACCTGAAAGGTAGAAACAACGTTACAACATTACGCACTGTTACGATTTTTTGAAGCTCTATTACAACTGCATAGCCGTCAAAGCAGCGCTATTATGACAAAAAGGGCCCTCAGCGGGCCCTTTTCATTTCCAAATGTAACTTTCAGCGCTCAGAAATCGCATCCACGACACACAACGCGGTCATGTTGACGATGCGGCGCACCGTCGCCGACGGCGTCAGGATGTGCACCGGACGTGCGCAGCCGAGCAGCACCGGACCGATCGCGATGCCGTTGCCGGCCGCCGTCTTGAGCAAGTTGTAGGCGATGTTGGCCGATTCGATGTTCGGCATGACGACCAGGTTGGCATCGCCCTTGAGCGTCGACTGCGGCATGATCTTGTTGCGCAGCTTGGTGTCGAGCGCGGCGTCGCCGTGCATCTCGCCGTCGACTTCGAGGCCGGGCGCCTTCTGCTGCACCAGCGCCAGCGCGGCGCGCATCTTCTGCGCCGATTCGCTGTTCGAGGTGCCGAAGTTCGAATGCGACAGCAGCGCCACGCGCGGCGTGATGCCCAGGCGCTCGAGTTCCTCGGCCGCCATGATCGTGATCTCGGCCAGCTCTTCGGCGGTCGGGTTGACGTTGACATGGGTGTCGACCATCGCCAGCTGGCGCTCGTCGGTGATGACGAAGTTCATCGCCGCGTACACATTGCGGCCTGGACGCTTGCCCAGCACCTTGTCGATGAACTCAAGGTGGGCGTCGGTGATGCCGTAGGTGCCGCAGATCATGCCGTCGGCATCGCCCTTGTGGATCATCATCGCGCCGATCAGGGTGTGGCGGCGGCGCATCGCCAGCTTGGCCATGTCCACGGTCACGCCCTTGCGCATCACCATCTGGTGGTAGGTCTGCCAGTAGTCGCGGTAGCGCTCGTCGAAATCGGGGTTGATGACGTCGAAGTGCTCACCGCGCTTCAGGCGCAGGCCGAACTTCTGGATGCGCTGCTCCAGCACAGCCGGGCGGCCGACCAGGATCGGGCGCGCCAGGTTCTCGTCGACCACCACCTGCACCGCGCGCAGCACGCGCTCGTCCTCGCCCTCGGCGTAGACGATGCGTTTGAGCTCGGGCGGCGTGCTCTTGGCGATCTGGAACAGCGGCTTCATGAAGCTGCCGCTACGGTACACCAGTTGCTGCAGGCTTTCGGCATACGCCTGCAGGTCTTCGATCGGACGGGTGGCGACGCCGCCCTCCATCGCAGCCTTGGCCACGGCCGGCGCGATGTGGGTCAGAAGGCGCGGATCGAACGGCATCGGGATCAGGTATTCCGGACCGAAGGACAGGTTGGCGATGCCGTAGGCGGAGGCGACGATGTCGGACTGCTCGGCGTGCGCCAGTTCGGCGATCGCATGCACCACCGCGATCTCCATCTCGCGCGTGATGGTGCTCGCGCCGCAATCGAGCGCGCCGCGGAACATGTAGGGGAAGCACAGGACGTTGTTGACCTGGTTCGGGTAGTCCGAGCGGCCGGTCGCGATGATCACGTCGTCGCGCACGGCTTTCGCGTCTTCCGGCAGGATTTCCGGGTTCGGATTGGCCAGCGCCAGGATCAGCGGATTGGACGCCATCTTGGCGACCATCTCGGGTTTCAGCACGCCGCCGGCGGACAGGCCGAGGAAGATGTCGGCGTCGGCGATGATCTCGGACAGGCTGCGCAGCGAGGTCTCTTGCGCAAATCGTTCCTTGTCCGGGTCCATCAGTTCGGTGCGGCCCTTGTAGACCACGCCGGCCAGGTCGGTGACCCAGATGTTTTCGATCGGGAAGCCGAGGTCGACGATCAGGTCGAGGCAGGCCAGCGCCGCCGCGCCCGCGCCCGAGACCACCAGCTTGCAATTCTTGAGATCCTTGTTGACCACCTTCAGGCCGTTCAGGATCGCCGCGCCGACGATGATCGCGGTGCCGTGCTGGTCGTCATGGAAGACCGGAATCTTCATGCGCTCGCGCAGCTTGCGCTCGATGTAGAAACACTCGGGCGCCTTGATGTCTTCCAGGTTGACGCCCCCAAAAGTAGGTTCGAGCGCGGCGATCACGTCGATCAGCTTGTCCGGATCGGTTTCGTTGATCTCGATGTCGAACACGTCGATGCCGGCGAACTTCTTGAACAGGACGCCCTTGCCTTCCATGACCGGCTTGGACGCCAGCGGGCCGATATTGCCCAGGCCGAGTACCGCGGTGCCGTTGGAAATGACCGCGACCAGGTTGCCGCGCGCCGTGTATTTATAGGAGTTGGCCGGGTCCTTGACGATCTCTTCGCAGGGCGCGGCCACGCCGGGCGAGTACGCAAGCGCCAAGTCGCGCTGGTTCAGGACTGACTTGGTCGGGGTGACGGCGATCTTGCCGGGACGAGGAAATTGATGATATTCGAGCGCTGCAGCACGCAGTTGTTGACGTAATTCTTCTTTTTTATCGATTGACGAATCCATGCTAAGCAGCCTCAGTCTACTAACGGGCCTACGATTCTAGCAGAGGCAATGGTCGGATCGGCTACGTATTTTTACCAACGGGACAAAGCCGGTGCCGTGCGCCCATTACAGCGGCCACGCTTGGTAAACACAACAATCGATTCCATCTGATTCTTTGAAACAATTAATTTTATCAATTAGATAGAAGCATGGCCGAAATCCGACCGGCTGTCAGCGCTGCGCCGCCTTGAGCAGCAGGTCGTGGGCTGGCGCGAACTCGCGGTGCAGCGGCAGCCACGCCGCGCCGCACACCTTGGCGTCGGCCCCGGTCTCGCCGGCTAGCACTTGTGGCCGCAGCACGCCCTGCCAGTCGTAGCCGTCCATGGCCGTGCCGACCGCCTGCAACAGCGCGTCGAGCAGGACCCGGCTGACGGCGCCATCGACGATCACGCCGTCCAGGTCGAGCAGGCAGGCTGCACTGCCGACGGCAAACGCGATGGCGTCGGCGGCGCGCGCGATCCAGGCATGCGTGACCGGCGCCCACGGCGCCTCCAGCGCGCGCGCGTCGGTGAATGGGATCGGCGCCAGGCCGGCGTCCGCCAGCATGTGTTCCAACGTGACCAGAGAGGCTTCGTCGAGGAGTTGGCGCGGCTGCTGCGCCTTGGGGCCGGACAGGGCGACCGGCATCGACCCGATTGCGCCGGCATTGCCGTGCCGGCCGCCGTGCGGCTGGCTGTCGATCACCAGGCCACCGCCGACCAGGATGTCGACGAACACGTACAGATAATTTTCCATGCTGCGCCCGCGCCCGGCCACCAGCTCGGCCACGCAGGCGGCGCTGGTGTCCTTGGCAAAATCGACCGGCAGTGGCGTCATCGCCTGCAGACGCGCGCGCATGTCGACCCGGCGCCAGGCCTCTGCCGCCTCGTGCTCCATGCCCAGCAAGTCCTGCCAGCCGCCGAACATCAGCGGCGCGGCCAGGCCGATCCCGACCAGGCGCTGCGCGCGCGCGCCGAGGAAGCCGTGGATGCTGTCCAGATGCGCGCCGATCGCGGCGAACACGGCCTCCACCTCCGGCGCCGGATAGGCGGTGCTGGCCTGCCAGCGCACTTCCCCGGTGAAATCGAGCAGCAGCACGTCCAGGCTGCGGCGGTCGATCTTGATGCCGACCGAGAATGCCGCGTCGGGGCGCAGGGCGACCGGCCGCGAAGGCTGCCCGATCCTGCCGCGCCGCGCTTCGAGCCGCTCGATCAGCTCTTCCTTGAGCAGGCGGTCGACGATCACGGAGGCCGTCTGCGTGCTCAGGCTGGTCAGGCGCGCCAGGTCCGCCTTGGGCTGGCTGCCATGCAGGCGCAGCGCCTGCAGCAGCACGCGTTCGTTGTACTCGCGTACCCCGACCTGGTTGGAGCCTAGCGTACGCGGCAATAAAGAGAGATGGGTGGACATTCGGGTATTTTAAAGCGCTGTTGATGACGGATGACGCCGGATTCAATGTAAGGCAAGAGTGTTCCGCTTGATTAAATCACTCCAATTGATTTATTATAGTCTCTCCCCGGCGCCATCGCAGCCTGTGTTTGCGGCCTGGCGCCTCCCCAAAAGCATGTAATGAGAAAGGGGCTGAACATGCAAACTGCTATCGATGTCATGGGCTACGTGGCGGCGTTCTGCACGACCGCCGCGTTCATTCCCCAGGTGCTGCTGGTGTGGCGCCAACGTTCGGCCAAAGGCATTTCGCTGGCCATGTACCTGTTCTTCTGCTTCGGCGTCTCTCTGTGGCTCTGCTACGGCCTGATCATCCGGGCCTGGCCGCTGGCCATCAACAACGGCATCACGCTGGCGCTGGCATCGTCCGTGCTGATCATGAAATGGCGCTTCGACCGGGTGCCGTCCGCCAAGCGCACGGCGCTCGACGCCACCACCTGAAATCATTCGAGGAGGAATCCATGCTCCCTGCCAAACAGGCACGCGCAGCCTACCCGCTGCTTTCTTCAGATCTACTGCGCCATCCCCCGCGCAGCTCCAGGGCCACCTGGCCGCGCTACGACCGCAACCTCGTCACGCCGGGCATTGCCCACATCGGCGTGGGTAATTTCCACCGTGTGCATCAGGCCATCGCGATCGAGCATTGCCTGAGCCTGCCCGGCCACGAGAGCTGGGGCATCGTCGGCATCGGCCTGGGCGGCGGCCCGGCCGCGGCGGCCAAGGCGCAGGCCTACGCGCGCCAGGACAAGCTGTATTCCGTCACCGAATTCGGCGCCGACGGCAGCGCGGCGACGCGCGTGATCGGCGCCATGATCGGCTACCTGCATGCCCCGCGCGATCCCGACGCCGTGCTGCACCTGCTGGCCGATCCCGCCATCCGCATCGTCTCGCTGACCATCACCGAAGGCGGCTACAACATCGACGAGGCCAGCGGCGCCTTCCGCCTGGACGAACCGGCCGTCGCCGCCGACCTCGAACATGCGGCGGCCGGACGCGCGCCGCGCACCGCCTTCGGCCTGATCGTCGGCGCGCTGCGCCTGCGCCGCGCGGCCGGGCTGCCGGCCTTTACCGTGCTTTCGTGCGACAACCTGCGCAGCAACGGCGACACCGCGCGCCTGGCCGTGCTGTCGTATGCGCGTGCACTCGACGCGGATCTGGCCGACTGGATCGATACGTATGCCACCTTCCCGAACAGCATGGTCGACCGCATCGCGCCCGGCGTCACCGACCGCCAGCGCGACCGCATCGCCGAGCTGCTGGGCGTCGAAGATGCCCAGCCGGCGGTGGCCGAGCCATTCACGCAGTGGGTGCTGGAAGACCGCTTCTGCGCCGGCCGTCCCGACCTGGCGTTCGCCGGCGTCACGTTCAGCAGCGACGTGCATGCCTACGAGGCGGTCAAGGGACGCATGCTGAACGCTTCGCACATGCTGCTGGCGTATCCGGCGCTGCAATGCGGCTACCGCACCGTGCCGGAAGCGATGCGCGATCCGCTGCTGCGCCGCCTGCTCAGCCGCTTCATGGAACACGACGTGATCCCGCACCTCACGCCGCCGCAGGGCGTGTCGCTGCAGGCGTACAAGGGCACGGTGCTGGAACGTTTCGCCAACCCGGCCGTGGCCGACCAGCTGCTGCGCGTGGCGCACGACGGCGCCGCCAAGATCCCGGTGTTCCACGCCGCCACGTTGACGACGCTGCTGGCGCGCGGCGACGATGTCGTGCGCCCGGCCTTTTTGCTGGCCTGCTTCCGCCTGTACTTGGCGGGCAAGGACGGCAAAGGCACGCCGCTCGAGGTGCGCGAGCCGCACCTGAGCGAAGCCGACCACGCGCTGCTGGCCGGCGGCGATCCGCTGGCGCTGTTCGATACCGGCCCGTTCGTGGCGCTGCGCCTGCGCGAGCATCCGGCCTTCGTCGATGCTTACCTGCGCCTGGCCGAAGCGATTCAAACGCACGGCATCCGCGCCGCGCTGGGGATGGTGCTGGCTTCGCCGCTGCACGCTGCCTGATGCCGACTCATTGATGTCGGATTAAAATCGGGAGATGCTCTCCGAATTCGACCTCATCAAGCAATACTTCCAGCGCCGACGTCCGGCGCGCGCCAGCACCGTGCTCGGCATCGGCGACGATTGCGCGCTGCTGGCCCCCTTCCCCGGCCGCCAGCTGGCCATCTCGTCAGACATGCTGGTCGAAGGCCGCCATTTCTTTGCCGGCGCCGACCCGCTCGACCTCGGCCACAAATGCCTGGCGGTGAACCTGTCCGACCTGGCCGCGATGGGCGCTTCTCCGCTCGGCTTCACGCTGGCGCTGGCCCTGCCGAGCGCCGATCCCGCCTGGCTGGAAGGTTTTTCGCGTGGGCTGTTCGCGCTGGCTGACGCCTTCGACTGCGAACTGGTGGGCGGCGACACCACCAAGGGCCCACTGAACATCTGCATCACCATCTTCGGCGAGGTCGCGCCCGGCCAGGCGCTGCGGCGCGATGCCGCCCAGGCTGGCGACGACATCTGGATCTCGGGCACGCTGGGCGATGCGCGCCTGGCGCTGGCAGGGTATCTCGATGAATTGAAGCTGCTTGAGGACGACCTCGCGCGCGCGGGCACGCGCCTGCACGCGCCCACGCCGCGCGTGGCGCTCGGGCGCGCGCTGGCCGAGGGCGGCCTGGCGCATGCGGCGCTCGACATCTCGGACGGCCTGGTGGGCGATCTCGGCCACATCCTGGCAGCCTCGAAGGTCGGCGCCACGCTCGATCTCGATGCGCTGCCGGCCGGTCCGGTGCTGGCGCGCCAGCCGCAAGACCTGCGCCGGCGCTTCACGGCTGCGGGCGGCGACGATTACGAGCTGTGCTTCACGGCGCCGGCCTCAACGCGCGACGCGATCCTGGCGGCGGGTGCGGCCTGCGCCACGGCGGTCACGCGCGTGGGCAGCATCGATGCAGCCCCCGGATTGCGGCTGGTCGACGGCGCCGGCGCGCCGCTGGACTTGCAGTTGCGCGGCTGGGACCACTTCGGCTGACTCACGCCACCGCCTCGTCCCTCGGCGCCTTGCGGTCGTCGTGCGGGCCGTGCGTCAACCAGTACTGACGGAATGCCAGGCGCACGTTGTCGCGCAGTTCGTTGTCGTTCCACGGCTTCGTATAAAAGCGGTAGATCGCGCCGCGGTTGATCGAATCGAGCACGGTGTCGACGCCGGCATAGCCGGACAGGATGATGCGCATGGTGTCCGGGTACATCTCCTTGACCTTGCTGAGGAATTCGATCCCGTTCATCATCGGCATGCGCTGGTCGCACAGGATCACTTGCACGTGGTGCAGCGCCAGCTGTTCGAAGCCCTCGGCCGGCGTGGCCGCCGTCAGGACGCGGTAATTGTCGCGCCTGAACAGGCGGTGCAGGCTGGTCAGCACGTTGACGTCGTTGTCGACCACCAGCAGGGTCTGGACGTTGCGGTCGTCTGCGGTCGGGCGGCCCGGCTGGGCGCGGTTGTCCAGCACCAGCTTGCTCAGTTCGTCGGGCGGCAGCGCGCGCGAAATATGGAAACCCTGGATCTCGTCGCAGAAGTGGCGCCGCAGCAGCACCATCTGGGCGCGCGATTCGACGCCTTCGGCGATCACCTGCATGTGCAGGCTGTGCGCCATGCTGATGATGGCCATCGCGATCGCCGCGTCGTCCGGATTGGTGGTGATGTCGCGCACGAAGGCGATGTCGATCTTCAGCTTGTCGATCGGGAAGCGCTTCAGGTAGGCCAGGCTCGAATAACCGGTGCCGAAGTCGTCGATCGCGATGCGGATGCGCAGCTGCTTGAGGCGGTCCAGCACCTCGACCGTGTGCTCGAAGTTCGACATCAGCGCGCTCTCGGTCAGCTCCAGTTCCAGCAGGCCCGGATCGACCTTGTGCTTGTCCAGCGCGGCGCGGATGTCGCCTTCCAGGTCGCCCTCGACGAACTGGCGGCTCGACACGTTCACCGCCACGCGCAGGTCGCGCACGCCGGCCGCGTTCCAGGCCGCGATCTGGCGGCAGGCCTCGTCGATGATCCAGCCGCCGACCCGCACCACCATCCCCGTGTCTTCCAGCACCGGCACGAACTCGGCTGGATAGACCAGGCCGTGGCCCGGACGGCGCCAGCGCAGCAGCGCCTCGACGCCGGTGACGCGGCCGGTGTTCAGGTCCAGCTTGGGCTGGTAGTGCAGCTCGAACTGCTCGCCTTCGAGCGCGACGCGCAGCGCCAGTTCCAGGTCCAGCCGCGCCAGCACCTGCACGTTCATGCCGGCGGTGAAGAAGCGGTAGCCGTCGCGCCCGGCCTCCTTGGCGCGCACCATCGCCACGTCGGCGTACTTGACCAGCGTGCCGGCATCGATGGCGTCGTCCGGGTACATCGAGATGCCGATGCTGGCGGTGAGCGCGGCCTGCTGCCCGTCCAGGTCGAACGGCGCGCGCAGCGCCTCGCGCACCTCGTTGGCGATCGCCACCGCCTCCTCTTCGCGCTGCTCGCGGGTCATGGTCAGGATCAGCGCGAACTCGTCGCCGCCCAGCCGGCCGACGCTGTCGCGGCGCACGCGGCGCGTCAGGCGCGAGCTGAATTCGCGCAGCAGCTGGTCGCCGCGCGCCGGCCCGAGCGAGTCGTTGACGACCTTGAAGCGGTCCAGCGTGATGAACAGCACGGCGATGCGCCAGTTCTTGTCCTGGGCCAGCTCGATCGCGTCGGCCAGCGTCTTGAAGAACAGCGTGCGGTTGGGCAGGCCGGTCAGCCGGTCGTAGTTCGCCATGTGCTCCAGGCGCTGCTGGGCCTGGCGGCGCTCGCTGACGTCGCGCGCCACCGCGATCAGCATGCGCGTCTCGCCCAGCTGCAGCTGCCAGCTGATCTCGACCGGCACCGCGCCCTGGCCGTCGGCGCGCAGCAGCTCGGTCTCGACGATGTCGTGTTCATGCGCGCTCTGCAGCGGATCGGCGTAGCGCTCGAGCAGGGCGCGATCGGCCAGGCCGAGCGCCACCGGATCGATGCGCAGCAGCGCCTCGCGCGAAAAGCCGAGCATGCGGCAGGCGCCGTCGCTCACGTCGACCATCGCCATGCTGCGCCCGTCGACCAGGAAGATGGCGTCGGCGGTGGCATCAAGCGCGCCCCGGAAACGCTGCAGCTCGGCGGTGCGCTCGCGCACCTTGCGCTCCAGGCGCGCGCCGTGCTCGCGCGATTCGCGGTGCAGCAGGCGCACCTCGAGCAGGTTGCGGATGCGCGTCAGCACCTCGACCGTGTCGAAAGGCTTGCCGATGAAGTCGCGCGCGCCGGCCTCGAGCGCGGCCAGCTTCTTGTCCGGCTCGGCCGTGACGACCAGCACCGGCAGCCAGGATTCGCGCTCCATCGGTTTGAGCGCTTCCATCACCTGGAAGCCGTCCATGTGCGGCATCTGCAGGTCGAGGATGATCAGGTCGAAGCGGTATTGCAGGTGCAGCGCCGGCACCTGGCGCGGATCGGTGGTGCTTTGCACCTGTTCGTAGCCGCTGGTCTTGAGCAGGAATTCCAGCAGCTGCACGTTGACCGGTTCGTCGTCGACGACCAGGATGCGCGCGCGGCGGATGTCGGTTTGCGAGATCATGGGGCTGTCCTCATGGGGCTGTTTTCTCGGCGGTGGCGCGCTGGGCCAGCGCGCCGTCGATGGCCTCATTGAATTGTTCGATGTCGATCGGCTTGGTCAGGTAGCGCGTGAAGCCGGCCGCCAGGCCGCGCTCGATATCGCGCGGCATGGCGTTGGCAGTCAGCGCGATCACCGGGATCGCGGCGGTGGCCGGGTCGCGCCGCAGCTCGGCCAGCACATCGAGTCCGCTCATGCCAGGCAGGTTCAGGTCGGTCAGGACCAGCTCGGGGCGATGGCTGCGCGCCAGCGACAGGCCGACCGGTCCATCCGGCGCGGACAGCAGGCGCAGGTCGGGCCGGTAGCCGACGATTTCCTGCACCAGGCGCAGGTTGGCGGGATTATCCTCGATATACAGGATCAGGCGCGGCCCGGTCGACACAGGTGTGGCGCCGTCTGCGCTGCCGGGCGCAGGCGCCGGCAGTGCGGCCGGCATCTCCGGCTCGGCGGTGGCCAGCTCGATCCAGAAGGTGGTGCCGGCGCCAGGGCTGCTGGCGACGCCGATCGCGCCGCCCATCAGTTCGATCAGGCGGCGCGTGACCACCAGGCCGATGCCGGTGCCTTCCTGGGTGCCGCCCTCCTGGCCGAGCCGATTGAACGGCTGGAACAGGTTGGCCAGCTGGTCCGAGCTCAGGCCCATACCGGTGTCGCGCACCGACAGGCGCAGGCGCGCGCCCGCCTGGGTGCACTCGACCGTCACCACGCCGCCGTCGCGGTTGTACTTGACCGCGTTCGACAGCAGGTTCAGCAGCACCTGCTTCAGGCGCGTGCGGTCGGCCTGCACCACGCCCCCCGGCGACTCGGGAAAGCGCACGACGATGCCGCGCGCCGCCGCCAGCGGACCGATCATGGTGCGGCACTCGGCCAGGATCTCGTCCAGGCCGACCGGCTGCATCGTCAGCGCCACCGCGCCCGCCTCGACCTTGGCCAGATCGAGGATCTCGTTGATCAGCGTGAGCAGGTGGCGCCCCGACTTCAGGATGTGGCCGGCGAATTCGGTCTTCTGTTCGGGCGTGGTCGGCATCGCGTTGGACGACAGGATCTGGGCGAAGCCGAGGATCGCGTTGAGCGGCGTGCGCAGCTCGTGGCTCATCGACGACAGGAAGGCCGACTTGGCCCGGTTGGCCTCGCGCGCCTCGTCGATCGCCAGCTCGAGTTCGGCGTTGGCCAGCTCGAGCTGCATGGTGCGCTCCTGCACCCGTCCTTCGAGCTGCTCGTTCAGGCGCATCACTTCCTGCTGCGCGCGGGCGCGCTCCTGCGCCTCGCGCGCGATCTCGCGGTTCGATTCTTCCAGCGCGTGGGTACGCTGCTCGATTTCGCTGAGCATCGCGTTGAACGAGTCGACCAGCGCCGCCGCCTCGTCCTCGCTGATGCGCGGCGCCCGGCGCGAGTAGTCGCGCCGCGCCACGACTTCGCGCGCGATGGTGGTGATGGCGTCGATCGGCGTGGTGATCGTGTGGCCCAGGCGCAGCACCAGCATGAAGGCGGTGACCAGCGCCAGCAGCGTCACGCCGGCGCAGATCAGCAAGTAGTCGCGGATGCGCTCGATCAGCATGTTGTGCGAGCGCAGGTAGACGGTGCCGAGGCGGTCGCCATTTTCCGCGATCGGCTTGAACAGCACCAGGTCGTCGCCGTCGCGCACGTGCCCTTCCTTGCCCGCCTGCTGCGGGAAAGTCGCGGCCGCGCCCGGCGCTTCGTAGGAGGCGAACAGCGCGCCGGTATCGTCGTAGATCGCGGCGGCGCGCACCGATGGGCGCGAACGCAGCAAGGCAAGGTTCTCGCGCGCCAGGCGCGGGTCGTCGAAGGCCAGCGCGGCCGAGGTCATGTGGCCGACCAGCTCGGCCTGAGTCGACAGATCGTTGAGCTGGGCCTCGCGGTAGCTGCGCAGGTCGTAGGCGACCACGACGCCGACCGAGACCAGCAGCACCGCCAGCGTGGTCGACATCACGATCGCCACCAGCTTCTTGCGGATCGAATTCAACTGGATCATGGCGTCACCGCCAGCATGCGCGCGCTGATGCGCAGCCCGGCCGTCGCGGCTTCCTCGCGCGCGACGTGGAAGCGCAGGTGCTCGCCGACCTGGACGAAGTCGACCACGCAGCCGTCGGCCTCGGCCAGGGGCTCGGCCGGCATGTCGCACACGGTCAGGACCGGGCGCCCGCGCGCCTGCGCCAGCAGCGGCGGCGCATCGAGGCCGGTGACGTACAGGATGTGCAGCGCGCGCACGTCGGCGCCGGGTCCCAGGCGCCGGACCTCGAGCGGATGGCCGCGCACGCTGCGCCTGGACACGGATTGCTCGACCAGCGCGGCCAGCGCGTCGTCGCCGCCGATGCCGATCATCAGCGGACTGTCGGGGCGCGCGAAGGCCGCGGCCGGCCACTCGACGAAGGCGGCAAAACGGTACAGGTAGGCGGCCCGGGTCTTGCGCTCGGGCATGGCCCGCTCGCCAGAGTCGGTGACCGGCTGGCCGTGGACGGCGCCGGCGAGCAGCAGGCACAGGGCCAGCCAGCGGGCGGGTCGCGCGGCCGCGAAGGAAAACGCCATCAACGGACCGGCCCCATGTGGTCATGCGCGAAACGATAGCACGGCATGTCAGGTCCTACAGAAAGAAGATCGGGCTGCGGGGATCGGCCCGCAGAGAATCAGGATAGCTTAGAGGTGCAAGAAATGTCGCACGGAACATAAAAAATAATGTCAACGATAAATACATTTACGACATCTTAATCCGCTATGCATGGCTTTTCGTTAATTTCCCGGCGCCGCGGCCGGCGAAGGCGCGTAGAATGAAGTCGCCACATCACGCGATATAACGCAGGCGCACACAGAGGAGCGACACGTGACGAACGATATTCTTGACCTGGCCGCCAAGGTCGGCCGGGCACTGGAGACCAAGCGCCTGTTGATGGCGACCGCCGAATCCTGCACCGGCGGCGGCATCGCCCAGGCGATCACCGAGATTCCCGGCTCGACCGGCTGGTTCGAGTGCGGTTTCGTGACCTATTCGAACGCCTCCAAGAGCGAGATGCTGGAAGTGCCGGCGGCCCTGATCGCGCAGTTCGGCTCGGTCAGCGTGGAAGTCGCGGGCGCGATGGCCGAAGGCGCGGTCGCCAACAGCAATGCCGACGTCGCGGTCTCGACCACCGGCATCGCCGGCCCGACCGGCGCGGTGCGGGGCAAGCCGGTCGGCACGGTCTGCTTCGGCTGGTCGAAAGGCGGCACCACCTATACCGAACGCCTGGTGTTTTCCGGCGACCGCCACGCGGTGCGCGAACAGACCGTGGCGCATGCGCTGAACGGCCTGCTGCGCTTCCTCGAATAAGGGTGCCGGGTTTCCTGGCGCGGCGGCTGCCGTTTGCCGCCATCCTCGCGTCGGCCGTCTGCGGTGCGGTCCACGCTGCGCCGGCTTCAGCGCAAGTTGACGGTGTGACGGTCTACGCCGTCGGCGACATCGCGCGCTGCGCCTATCCCGACCCGAAGTACGCGCCCGCCGCCGGCACCGCCGACACGGTCGCCGCCGGCCTGGCGGCCGATCCGCAGGCGCTGGTGCTGACCCTGGGCGACAACACCTACCCGGTCGGCGCGATGAAGGAATTCACCGACTGCTACGCGCCGACCTGGGGCCGCTTCAGGGACCGCATCTGGCCTTCGCCCGGCAACCACGAGTACTACACGCGCGGCGCCCGCCCCTATTTCCAGTACTTCGGCGCGCGCGCCGCGCACGGCTGGTACAGCCTCGAGATCGGATCCTGGCACGTCGTTTCGCTCGACAGCAACGTCACCGGCGCGGCCCACGCCGCCCAGATCGAATGGCTGCGCGCCGACCTGGCCAGCCACCCGGCGCGCTGCACGCTGGCGTTCTGGCACCACCCGCTGTACAGCTCGGGCGGGCACGGCAACCAGGCCATCATGCACGACGCCTGGAACCTGTTGTACCGCGCCGGCGCCGAACTGGTGCTGTCCGGGCACGACCACGACTACGAGCGCTTCGCGCCGCAGGACGCCGACGGCCACGTCGACGCGGCGCGCGGCCTGCGCCAGTTCGTGGTCGGCACCGGCGGCGCCTACCCGACGCCCTTCCTGCTGACGGTGAAGCACAGCGAGCTGCGCGACGCCAGCCGCACCGGCGTGCTCAAACTGCGCTTGCGCGAGGGCGGCTACGACTGGGAATTCATCGAGTCGAGCCGGGTCACCACGCTCGGTGTGGCGCCGCCGGACAAGGGCAGCGCGATGTGCCATTGAGCCGGCGGCTCAAAACCCGGCGCGCAATGTGAGCCGCACCGTACGCGGCTCGACCGGGTGATGGTGCAGCCCGTCGACGCCCTGCGCCGGCTCGCCCGGCAGGCGTGAGACGTAGTCATAATCGATGTCGCTGGCCTGCCGATTGAACAGATTGAAGACGTCGGCGCGCACCTGCCAGCGGCGATCGATGCGGTAGCCGGCGCGCAGGTAGGCGATCGCGGTCGAGCTCGAGCGCACGCTGCCATCCTCGACCAGCGGGCGCGGCCCGAAGTAGCGCCACTGAAAGGCGCCCGACCAGGGGCCGACGTCGTTCAGCGTGGCGCCGAACGACACCACCCGGCCGACCGCATCCGGCACGCGGTCGCCGCTCGGATCGGGCTGCGTGTAGCGGGCGCGCGAAACAGCGACGTCGAGGTCGAGCAGCAGCAGCCGGCTGGCCACGTAATGGTTGTTCCACTCGATGCCGGCGCGTTTGCTGGCGCGGCTCGGTTCGGTGTCGCCGGCATCGCCCGAGAACACCAGTTCGGAGCCGGAGCGAAGGAGCCACAGCGCGAGCGAGCTTTGCAGGCCCGGCACCAACTCGCTGCGCGCGCCGATCTCCGCGCCGCGCGTCTTGACCAGCGGCGTGACCGGGGCGCTGGGCGCCAGCTCACGCGGCGTCAGGTGTTCGGTCACGCCGCGCGCATCGTTGCTGTGGAAGCCTTCGCCGTAGTTGACGAAGAATTCGGTCTTTTTCCACGGCCCCAGCACCAGCGACAGCTTGGGCGAGGCGATGTGAGTATCGACCGTGCCGGCGTTGGCCGAGATCGAACTGGCGACGTCGAAGCGGTAGCGGTCGTAGCGCACCCCGGCGATCGAGCGCAGCCATGGCGTCCACTGGACCGTGTTCTGGTACCACAGCGCGGCGCTGTCCTCGCGCACACGCGACTCGGCGACGGTGTCGCGAATGCGCGCCTGCGTGGTGGCGTACAAGCCGAGCGGCGCGATGCGGTCGAAACGGCCCTGCACGCCGACCGCGTTTTCCATCGGCCGGCTAGCGAAGTGGCCGAACCAGGTGCGGGTCAGGTCACCGCCCAGCGTCTTGCGCCGCTCGGTCTGCAGGAACTGGTCGCCATTGACCGGATCGTCGAGAAAGTACGTGAAGTCGTTGTAGAGCGCCAGGTTCGAGCGTACCGCGTAGGCGTGCGCTTCCCACTGCGCATCGACGTCGCGTCGGCGCCATTCGGCGGACAAACTGTAGCGCGAGGTATGCCCGCCGTCGCTGGGATCCACCGCACCGAACGGATCGAGACTGCCGTCCTGCACCGCGCGCAGCGGGATCTGGTTGGTGGCGTGCCAGGCCGCCCTGTAGGCCATTGCGGTGACGCTGAGGTGGTCGGCGCGCGTGCCGATACTGTAACGCAGCAGCGCCGATGATTTATGAAAGCCTTCCGGCGTCTGCCATGGGCCGCCGTTGTGCGCCAGCTCGAGGGCATACAACAAGTTGCCGTCGCCGAGCGCGTTCGAGTCGGCGACGACCTCGCGCGCGTAGCCGTGTTGGCCCACGGTCGTCGAAGAGAAGCCTTCGGGCAAGCGGTCGACGAGGCTCATATGGGCCGCGCCGGCCGAGGCGAAATCGCCTTCGTCGGCGTAATACGTCCCCTTGCGGTAGTGGATGCGGCTGACCAGTTCCGGAATCAGGAAGTTCAGGTCGGTGTAACCCTGGCCATGGGCATTGGTGCGCAGATTGATCGGCATGCCGTCCACAAACGTGGCGAAGTCGGTGCCATGGTCGAGATTGAAGCCACGCAGAAAATACTGGTTGGCTTTGCCGTCGCCGCTGTGCTGGGTGACGATCACGCCCGGCACGAATTCGAGGATCTCGCCCGGGCGCAGCGCGGGCCGGCTGGCGATCAGCGCGGCCGTCACCGTACCTTCGCTGGCGGCGTCGGAGGTGCCGACGCCATTGTCGTAATGGCCGAGCACGTGAACGGTGTCGGGCGGAAGGGTCGAGCTTGTGTCTTGTGCCTGGACGTGCGCGCAGGCGCACAACGCGCTGGCGAGCGCGAGGATCGATTGTGGTTTCATTCAAAGTAATGGCATCGGTCATCGCACCCACCTCCCCGTGGGTGCGACCGAACGGCGCACGCACCTTGCGGATGCATGCGCCACCTGTCTGGCCGGTATCCGGGCTGGCAAGATGGACCGGCTCGCCTTCCCATGCGCGTGGCACAGTGGCTTATCGAGTCGGCCTGTCGTCGTCGACGACGCTTGCTTACCGTTGCGGGGGCAGCACACCTTGACGCGCCGGAGGTACCGGCGGCGCTCGTGTTTCCCGTTTAACTGCGCGCATGGATCGCGCGCGAAGCACCAAACGTGGCCATTATAGGGCCACGCGACGCGCGTATCGATCTTCGTGCTGTCCTGCCTGGGCCGTATGGGCAGCGCCCAGGCCACCGCCCTGATACGTATAACGGTATCGCTCCCCACAAAAAACTGATTGGTCGCTCGACGGCTCCTGCACTACAGTAGGGTCCAGGCCTTTGCGCCTGCCATCCCAACTTCCACAGGGTTCCACATGCAGAACAATAAGACCAAATCCATTGGTCATGCAGGAGACAGGATCCGCCGCACGCGCATCGCGCTGGTGCTGGCGGCGCTCATTCCGATGATGTCCCACGCCGCCGCATCGTCATCCGCAAACGTGCGCGCGGACGCCGACGCGCGCGCGCGCGCGCTGGTCGCGCGCATGAGCTTCGACGAAAAGATCGGGCAGTTGCTGAACGTGGCGCCTGGCGTGCCGCGCCTGGGCATCCCCGCCTACAACTGGTGGACCGAATCGCTGCACGGCGCACTCGGGCCGATCCCGACCACCAACTTCCCCGAGCCGATCGGCCTGGCCGCCAGTTTCGACGCGCCGCTGGTGCACGACGTCGCCTCGGCCATCAGCGTCGAAGTGCGCGCGCTGCACACGCTGGGCCGCCAGACCGGGCACCTCGGCAAAATCGGCACCGGCCTCGATACCTGGTCGCCGAACATCAACATCTTCCGCGATCCGCGCTGGGGCCGCGGCCAGGAAACCTATGGCGAAGACCCGTATCTGACCGCGACGCTGGGCGTATCCTTCGTCCAGGGCATGCAGGGTTCGAACCCGGACCTGCCGAACGTGGTCGCCACGCCCAAGCACTTCGCGGTGCACAGCGGGCCGGAATCGACGCGCCACGTGGCCGACGTGTTCGTCTCGCGGCACGACTTGGAGGACACTTACCTGCCAGCCTTCCGCGCCGCCATCGTCGATGCGAAAGCCGGCTCGATCATGTGCGCCTACAACCGCATCAACGGCCAGCCGGCCTGCGGCAGCGAGATCCTGATGAAGGAGCACCTGCGCGACGCCTGGGGCTTCAAGGGTTACGTGGTGTCCGACTGCGACGCCGTCACCGACATCTCCGAGAAGCACAAATACGCGACCGATCCGGCTGCGGCGGTGGCGGTCGCGCTGAAGGCCGGCACCGACAACGAGTGCAACACGCAGACGCTGGGCGACACCGCGCCGGACCTGGCGGCGCGCTACAAGGAAGCCTGGCAGCGCGGCCTGATCGGCACGGACGACATCGACCGCGCGCTGGTGCGCCTGTTCTCGGCGCGCTACCGCAACGGCGACCTGGCCGGCCTGCCCGGACGCGATACCAAGGCCATGCCGGTCAGTGCGATCAACACGCCCGAACACCAGGCACTGGCGCTCAAGGCCGCGGTCGAGAGCATGGTGCTGCTCAAGAACGACGGCGTGCTGCCGCTCAAGCCGGGCGTCAAGCTGGCCGTGATCGGGCCGCTGGCCGACGCCACGCGTGTCCTGCGCGGGAATTATTCGTCGACCCAGTCGGCGCCGCCGGTGTCGGTGCTGGACGGATTGCATCGCGCGCTGCCGCAGGCCAGCATCCGCCTGATCCCGGCCGGCGCCTCGATCACCGACGGCGACCCGATACCCGGCTCCGCCCTGCAGACGCCGGACGGCCAGCCGGGCCTGCGCGCCGAGTACTTCAACGCGACCGCCAGCGGCTTCGAGGGCAAGGCGGCCGCCACGCGCACCGAGCCGGGCCTGGAATCGCACGCGCTGGAGCTGAAGGGCGTGGCCGACCGCAACAAGGTCGTGTGGACCGGCTACCTGGTCGCACCCGAAAGCGGCACCTATCGCATCGGCGTGAGCGGCGTGCAGGGCGAGCTGACCGTCGGCGGCAAGGCGGCGGTGAAAGCCACCGAATATTCGAAATGGGCCGAGCCGCTGCAGCTGAGCGACGTGAAGCTCGAGAAGGGCCAGCGCTATCCGCTGCGCTTCCAGGCCGAGACCGGCGGCTCCGGCCAGCCCGGCCTGTTCTGGAAACGCATCTCGACCAACCCGGACGCCGACCTGGCCGCGGGCGCGCGCGACGCCGACGTCATCGTCGCCGTGGTCGGCCTGACCTCGGACCTCGAGGGCGAGGAGATGGCGGTCAAGGCCGAGGGCTTCTCGGGCGGCGACAAGACCTCGCTCGACCTGCCGGCCGACCAGCGCCACCTGCTCGAGCAGGCCAAGGCGCTGGGCAAGCCGCTGGTCGTGGTGCTGATGAACGGCAGTGCGCTCGACCTGTCGTGGGCCAAGGACAATGCCGGCGCCATTCTGGAAGCCTGGTATCCGGGCCAGTCGGGCGGCCTGGCGGTCGCCGACGTGCTGGCCGGCCGCGCCGATCCGGGCGGGCGCCTGCCGCTGACCTTCTACCACTCGCTGGCCGACCTCCCGCCGTTCGACGACTATACGATGAAGGGCCGCACCTACCGCTACTACGCCGGCACGCCGGTGTATCCGTTCGGCGCCGGCATGAGCTACACCACCTTCAGCTATACGCCGCTGCGCGTGGAGCCGGTCGGCGGCGCTCTTGAAAAAGGCGTGACCGTCAGCACCGAGGTCGCCAACACCGGCGCGCGCGAAGGCGTGGAAGTCGCCCAGCTGTACCTGACGCCGCCCGGCTTCGACGGTGCGCCGCTGCGCGCGCTGCGGGGCTTCCAGCGCGTGCCGCTCAAAGCCGGCGAACGGCGCCGCATCAGCTTCAAGCTGTCGCCGCGCGACCTGAGTTTCGTCACGCGCGACGGCGTGCGCCAGTTGACGCCGGGCTCGTACAAGCTGAGCGTCGGCTCGGGCCAGCCGGGCAGTGGCGCGACGACGCAGGAAGCCCCGCTGGTGCTGAGCCGCAGCGTGGTGCTGGACAAATAATTCTAACGATGGAGACACGACGATGACGACGATCCGCAAACTGGCCAAGAGCCTGGCCCTGGCCTTTTCCCTGGGCTGCGCGCTGGGCGCAAGCAGCAGCGCCTTCGCACAGAACGACAAGATGACCCCGATCGCGACGCCGGCCCAGCCGGATGCGATCGTGCTCGGCACCGGTCCCCTGCCCGGCGCCACCGTGCAGGAAAGCTGGCACAGCCAGTACGGCAGCACCTTCGCCCGCAACGTCACGGTGGCCACGCTGACGCCCTTCCTGCCCGATCCGGCCAAGGCCAGCGGCGCCGCGGTGATCGTGGCGCCGGGCGGCGGCTTCCGCACGCTGTCGATGAACAACGAGGGCTGGGACGTGGCCAAGGCGCTGGCCGACAAGGGCGTGGCTGCGTTCGTGCTGAAATACCGCCTGGTGCAGACGCCGGCCGACATGGCCGGCTTCGAGCGCTCGATGGCGGCGATGTTCTCGGGCGCCGCGAAACCGCCGGGCCAGCGCGATCCGGCCGTCGAGTTCGCCCCGCAGATCGCCGACGCGCGCGCCGCTTTCGCGCTGGTGCGCACGCGCGCGAACAGCTGGCACGTCGATCCCGACCGCGTCGGCATGGTCGGCTTCTCGGCCGGCGCGATGCTGACGCTGGCGACCACGCTGCACGCGCCGGACGTCAAGCCGGCCTTCATCGCCACCATCTACGGGCCTCTCGCTTCGGTGACCGTCCCGAACGACGCGCCGCCGCTGTTCGTCGCGCTGGCCGCCGACGATCCGCTGTTCGGCAACGGCGGCTTCGGCCTGATCGACAGCTGGCGCGGCGTCAAGCGTCCGGTCGAGTTCCACCTGTACGAACAGGGCGGCCACGGCTTCGGCATGTATCCGAAGAAGACCACCAGCACCGGCTGGTTCGACGACTACACGCGCTGGCTGGCGATGCACGGCTATTTGCAGCCCAAGCGCTGATCGATGTTCCGGGCGGCCTCCCAGGCCGCCTTTTCGCGACACCCTCCATTACACCGCGGTAATCCCCACACATAAAACTTGCATCTGCCCCCGTAAGACCCTAACATGTGAACACTTCTTCACATGTTGAACATGAGCTTCCCCTCCGATATCGATCACCGCGTCGACGAACTGTCCGACCTGTTTCACCTGCTGGGCGACCCGACCCGCCTACGCATCGTGCTGGCCTGTCTGGCGCAGCCGATCGCGGTGAGCGACATCGCGGCGCGCCTGGACCTGTCCAGCTCGCTGGTCAGCCACCACCTGCGCCTGCTGCGTGCGGCGCGCATCGTCAAGGCCGAGCGCCAGGGCAAGCAGGTGTTCTACGCGGCCGCCGACGCCCACATCAGCAGCCTGCTCGCCAACATGTTCGAACACATCGCCGAACCCATACCCAACAACGGACTGGACGCATGAGTCTTCACCACCACCACGGCCACGACCATGGCCACCACCACCCTGCCCCGGGCGCCGGCAATGGCCGCGCCTTCGCCATCGCGATCGGCCTGAACACGGCCTTCGTCGCCATCGAGTTCTTCTACGGCTTCATCGCCAACTCGACCGCGCTGATGGCCGACGCCGGCCATAACCTGTCGGACGTGCTCGGCCTCGGCCTGGCCTGGGGCGCGGCGCTGCTGACGAAAAGCGCGCCGACACGCCGTTTCACCTACGGCCTGCGCGGCACCAGCATCCTGGCGGCGCTGGCCAACGCGCTGCTGCTGATGGTCGCGAGCGGCGCGATCGCGCTGGAAGCGGTGCAGCGCATCCTGCATCCGGCCGCGGTCGAAGGCGGCACGGTCTCGATCGTGGCCGCGATCGGCGTGCTGGTCAACGGCTTCTCGGCCTGGTTGTTCGTGGCCGGCAGCAAGGGCGACATCAACGTGCGCGGCGCCTACCAGCACATGGCGGCCGACGCCGTGCTGTCGCTGGGCGTGGTGGTGTCGGGCCTGGTGGTCAAGTACACCGGCTGGGCCTGGCTCGACCCGGCGGTCAGCCTGCTGCTGGTGGTGACGATCGTGGTCGGCACCTGGTCGCTGCTGAAGGAATCGCTGCAGATGGTGCTGGCGGGCGTGCCGGCCAGCGTCGACGCGAGCGAAGTCACCGCCTACCTGGCCGAACAGCCGGGCGTGACCGAGGTGCACGACCTGCACATCTGGGCGATGAGCACCACCGAGACCGCGCTGACGGCCCACCTGGTGATGCCGGGCGGTTATCCGGGCGATGCGGCGCTCGACGCCATCGTCGGCAAGCTGCGCAAGGATTTCTCGGTCCATCACACCACGCTGCAAGTCGAGCAAGGCACGACGCGGCACGACAGCTGTGCGCTGCACGACGGGCTTGGCGCGCATGGGCACGACGATCACGATCATGACCATGACCATGACCACGATCACGACCATAAGCACGACCACGACCATAAGCACGACCACGATCACGCGCATCCGCACGCGCATTGAGCGTCGCCCGATAAAGAAAAACGGCCTGCACGATGCAGGCCGTTTTATTTGGATGCTTGAAAAGCCCGGGCTCAGCCGGCCAGGTCGGCGAACAGCGCCGTGCTGAGATAGCGCTCGCCGAAGGACGGAATGATCACGACGATCAGCTTGCCCGCGTTCTCGGGCCGGCGCGCGACCTGCATCGCGGCCCACAGCGCGGCGCCCGACGAGATGCCGACCAGCAGACCTTCCTCGCGCGCGGCCAGGCGCGCGGTCTCGAACGCCATCGCGTCCGGCACGGCGATGACTTCGTCGTAGACCTGGGTGTTGAGCACGTCCGGCACGAAGCCGGCGCCGATGCCCTGGATCTGGTGCCGGCCCTTGGTGCCCTGCGACAGCATCGGCGAGGCTTCCGGCTCGACCGCGATCGCCTTGAAATCGGGCTTTCGCTGCTTGAGCACTTCGGCCACGCCGGTGATCGTGCCGCCGGTGCCGACGCCGGCCACTAGGATGTCGACCTTGCCGTCGGTGTCGCGCCAGATCTCCTCGGCGGTGGTGCGGCGGTGCACCTCCGGATTGGCCGGGTTGTTGAACTGCTGCGGCATGAAGCAGCTCGGGTCGCTGGCCACGATTTCCTCGGCCTTGCGGATCGCGCCCAGCATGCCTTCCGCGCCGGGCGTGAGCACCAGTTCGGCGCCGTAAGCGCGCAGCAACATGCGCCGCTCGTTGCTCATGGTCTCCGGCATCACCAGCTTGCAGCGGTAGCCGCGCGCCGCGCACACCATCGCCAGCGCGATGCCGGTGTTGCCGCTGGTCGGCTCGACGATGGTGGTCTCGGGGCCGATCTTGCCGGCCTGCTCGGCCGCCTCGACCATGGCCCAGCCGATGCGGTCCTTGACGCTGTGCGCCGGATTGTAGAACTCGAGCTTGGCGACGACTTGCGCCGACGCGTCGCGCGCCAGGCGCCGGATGCGCACCAGCGGGGTGTTGCCGATCAGTTCCGTTACGTCATTGGCGATACGCATACGTCCTCCCGGTTATCCAACAGGCTTATTTTACGTCGAGAAGTTCCACGTCGAAGATCAGGTCGGCATCCGGTCCGATGACGCCGCCGCCCGGGGCGCCGCGGTGGCCATAGGCCAGCTCGCTCGGGATGATCAGGGTGCGCTTGCCGCCCACCTTCATGCCGGCGATGCCCTGCTCCCAGCCCTTGATGACCATGCCGGCGCCGAGACGGAAGTCGAGCGGCGTGCGGCCGGCGTCGAGCGAGGAGTCGAACTTGCGGCCGCGCTGCTTGGCGGCCATCGGCTTGTACAGCCAGCCGGTGTAGTTGACGACGACGGTGTTGCCGAACGTGGCTTCCTTGCCCTTGCCGACCACGTGGTCGATGACCTGGATATGCGGGCCCTGCGGCGCCTGCACCTCGGTGGTAGCGGGCGCGGCAGGGTTGACGGGATTGTCGGGATTGGCCGGGCTGGCGGCGGTAGCGGTGGCGCTGGCCGGGTCTTTCGGCGCAGTCGAGTCCTGGGCATTGGCGGCGGCAGCGGCCAACAGCAGGCCGACGAGAGCGATACGACGGATCATGGAGCCTCTTTCACGAATCAGTAGAAAACTGATCCTATGATAACAAGGCCTCTTCCGCTTGCCCAGCGGCCTGCGCCACGTGTTCCACCTGCTGCGGCGCCGCGACGGGAACCGGCGCTGCCATATTGCCCCCCTCGGCCAGCTTGCGCAGCAGATGACCGGCGGCGACCATGCCGAAGGTGGCGGTCACGACCATGCTCGAACCGAAGCCGGCGCAGTTCAGGCCGGTGATGCTGTTGGCATCGATCTCGCAGGCATCGCCCGCGTCCGGATAGCGCAGCGGCTCCATCGAGAACACGGCATCGATGTGGTACTTGTTCTTTTCGCCCTTGGCAAAGCCGTAGCGCGCGCGCAGGATCTTGCGCACGCGTTTGAGCAGCGGCTCCTGCTCGGTGCGGGCCAGGTCACGCACCTCGATCCTGGTCGGATCGATCAGGCCGCCGGCGCCGCCGATCACCATCAGCGGGATCGCGTGCGCGCTGCAGTGGGCGATCAGCGCGGCCTTGGCCTTGGCGCTGTCGATCGCGTCGACTACGTAATCGAAACGGTCGATGCCGATCATCTGCGCGATGTTGTCGGGATCGATGAAATCCTCGACCAGCTCGACTTCGCAGTACGGATTGATCAGCGCGATGCGCTGCTTGAGCGCTTCGATCTTGGGCATGCCGATGGTGTTCGACAGCGCCTGGATCTGGCGGTTGATGTTCGATTCGGCCACGTTGTCGAGGTCGATCAGGGTCAGGCGGCCGACGGCGCTGCGCGCCAACGCCTCGACGATCCACGAGCCGACGCCGCCGACGCCGACCACGCAAACGTGCGCCGTCCGGAATCGTTCGAGCGCACGCTCACCGTAGAGACGGGCGATACCGCCGAAGCGGCGTTCGAAATCGACGTCGTCGCTCAATTCGTTGCTCAAATCGACAGCAGCCGGGGTAAAGAGGGAAGTAGGAAGAGTCGTCATGATCTCTCCATTTTACCGGACGGATTCGCACTCATTGCTCTAAAATAACTTTCAGTCAACCAAATATTTCTCAGCATTTTTTGTACGTCCACAACAGCTCCCAAGACAGCGCCATGAACCAGCCCCTGCATGACACCGCTCCCGATTTCGACCAGCCGGTCGCCGTCCTCAAACACTGCCACGGTCGCATCCGCAAGCAGTTGGCGACGCTGGAAAAATTGCTTGCCCACCTCCCCCAGCACGGTGCCGACGAGCAGGCGCGCCAGGCCGCGGCGGCGGTCCTGAAGTACTTCGACAAGGCTGCCCACCTGCACCACGACGACGAGGAGCAAGACCTGATCCCGATGCTGAGCGCGGTGGCGCAGGGCGAGGACGCGGCTACGCTGCAGGCGCTGGCGCCGACCATCCTGCAAGACCACAAGGACATGGATGCAATGTGGCAAGACCTGCACGAGCAGCTCGCCTCCATTGCCGATGGCAGCGGCGCGCAGCTTTCCGCCGGCATCGTGCAGCGCTTCGTCCAGCGCTACCTGAGCCACATGGAACGCGAGGAAGGCATCATTGCGCCGATGGCGCTGCGCCTGTTTGATGCACAGCAGATGGACCAGCTCGGCCAGGCGATGCGCCGGCGCCGCGGCATCGACGCAGCACCGGCGTCCTGCGATGCCGCCCCTGCGCCATCGGCGGCGGCGCCTGACCAATCGATAGGTGATCGCGTGGCCGACTTGCGCAAGGATTACGGCCAGGCCCAGCTGGACGAGAACGACGTCGCCGACGACCCGATCCAGCAATTTACGCGCTGGTTCGAGGAAGCCTTGAAGGCGGAGGTGAACGAGCCGAACGCGATGGGCGTGTCGACCGTGGACGAGGATGGCCGGCCGAGCTCGCGCATCGTACTGGTCAAGCAGTTCGATGCACGCGGGTTTACGTGGTACACGAATTACGATAGCCAAAAAGGCAAGCAGCTTGCCAGCAAACCTTTTGCAGCTCTGCTATTCTTTTGGCGTGAACTTGAACGGCAAGTGCGGATCGAAGGCAAGGTCGAGCGCACGAGTGCCGAGGAAAGCGACAGGTACTTCAACAGCCGGCCCCTGAAAAGCCGGCTGTCGGCGATCGCGTCCCGACAAAGTGCGCCGATCGCCAATCGCGCCAGCCTCGAGCATAACTACGAGGAGGTCGCACGTCAATACGGCGATGCACCGTCGCGGCCAGCGAACTGGGGCGGATTTCGCTTGGTGCCGGAACGGATCGAGTTCTGGCAAGGGAGGCGTTCACGCTTCCATGACCGCATCGTGTACACGCGGCAGGAAGATGGAAGCTGGGCGCGGCAACGTTTGCAACCATAAGGTCGGCAGGGCCGCATGGCCGGTTCGACCGCTCGGGAGGAATACGCGTGTTCGACCAAATGAAGCTAGCCGCCTGGACCTCAGGCATCCGTGACAGATACAACTTGCCGCTGCGTGTGGAATTGTGGAATGGCGAACAGGTCGATCTGTCTTCCGAACAGCCGCGCGTCAGGATCCGGGTGCCGAACATGGGCGCACTGCGCTACCTGCTGACGCCGACCCTCGACAGCCTCGGCGAGGCCTACGTCGAGGGCCAGCTCGAGATCGAAGGACGCTCGGCCGACATGATCCAGATCGGCAGCCTGCTGGCCGAGTCGACCGGCAAGCCGCCGCGCAGCAGCCGCGTCGCCAGCGCCGCGATGAACCTGTTTTCCGCGCACACCAAGGAAAAGGACGCCGAGTCGATCCGCTATCACTACGACGTCTCGAACGCCTTCTACCAGCAGTTCCTCGACCCGGCCATGGTGTATTCCTGCGCCTACTTCGAGAACGGCGACGAGGACCTCGCCACGGCCCAGCAGAAAAAGATCGACCACATCCTGACCAAGATCGGCGTCCAGCCGGGCCATACCCTGCTCGACATCGGCTGCGGCTGGGGCGCGCTGGCGATCCGCGCCGCGTCGAAATTCGGCGCGCGCGTGGTCGGCGTGACGCTGTCGGAAAAGCAGCACGAACTGGCGCGCGAGCGCGTGGCCCAGGCCGGGCTGCAAGACCGGATCGAGATCCGCCTGCAGGACTACCGCGACGTCACCGGCACCTTCGACCGCATCACCAGCGTCGGCATGTTCGAGCACGTCGGCGTCGGTAATCTGCCGGAATACTTTAAGCAGATCAACAAGCTGCTGGCCGACGATGGCTTGGTGATGAACCATGGCATCACGACCACCGACATCGAACAGCGCTCGAGTCCCTACGGCGGCGGCGAATTCATCGACAAGTACGTGTTCCCACACGGCGAGCTGGCGCACCTGTCCACCGTGATCCGCACCATGCAGCAGGGCGGCCTCGAAGTGCGCGACGTGGAAAACCTGCGCCGCCACTACGCCCGCACCTGCGAGCTGTGGGCCGAGAACTTCGAGAACAACGCCGAGCGCATCCGCCCGACCGTCGATCCGAAAACCTTCCGCATCTGGCACGTCTACCTGGCCGGCTGCGCCTATGCTTTCGCGCATGACTGGATCAGCCTGTACCAGATCGTGTGCGGCAAGGCGGGGCAGGATCCGAAGCAGATGCCATGGTCGCGCAATTACATGTACAAGTGAGGTCGTCGCCCCGGCCGTGATGTCGTCGCCCCGGCGAAGGCCGGGGCCTGTGTTCGGTATCCGGAGTCGTATGCTGTCTATGGGTCCCGGCCTGCGCCGGGACGACGCTATTTACTTCACCCGCTGCGCAAACATCGTGCGGAACTTGGCCACCTTCGGCGCCACCACGAAGGCGCAATAGCCCTGCAGCGGATGCTGGGCAAAGTAGTTTTGGTGATAGTCCTCGGCCTTGTACCAGGTGTCCTGTGGCCGGATTTCGGTGACGATCGGCGCATCCCACACGTGCGCCATCTCGGCCATGACCTTGTGCGCGGTCGCGTCCTGCTCGGGCGAGGTGGTGAAGATCGCCGAGCGGTACTGGGTGCCGACGTCGTTGCCCTGGCGGTTGGGCGTGGTCGGGTCGTGGATCGTGAAAAAGATCTCCAGGATGTCACGGTAGGAGATCACGTCCGGGTCGAATTCCAGGCGTACGACTTCGGCGTGCCCGGTCGCGCCGCCGCAGATCTGCTCGTAGCTCGGGTTCGCGGCCGCGCCGCCCATGTAGCCGGATTCCACGCGCGTCACGCCGCGCGCTTCGAGATACACCGCTTCCGTGCACCAGAAGCAGCCTCCGCCCAAGATCGCCACTTCGGTTCGCTTGCTCATACGCACACCTCGACAAAAAATGGGTTGTTCATCGTTTTAATGTAACTGAAAGCGCATCCCGTGTGCATGACGGGTGAGCAGCCGACGCGCGAGCCCGCCCGGCATTGATGGCATAATGCACCAATGAACACCAGCTCCCCCCGCGCCGGCGAGCGCGGCTTCGATTCCGCCCATTTCCGCCAGGCCCTGTCACAATTCGCTACCGGCGTCACCGTGATCACCACGCGCCTGGCCGACGGCAGCTTCCGCGGCCTGACCGCGAGTTCCTTCAATTCGGTCTCGCTGGAGCCGCCGTTGGTGCTGTGGAGCCTGTCTAACGGGGCCAACAGCCTGCCCATCTTCAGCGGCAACTCGCATTACGTGATCAACGTGCTCTCGGCCGGCCAGGAAGAGCTCGCGCGCCGCTTCTCGCGCCGCATCGAAGATCCGTTTGCGAATACCGAGTTCGAACTGTCGCGCACCGGCCAGCCGATCCTGAAAGGCGTCACCGCCTGGTTCGAATGCCATAACCGCAGCCGCTATCCGGAAGGCGATCACGTGATCTTCGTCGGCGAAGTCGAGGAATGCGCGGTCGACGCGCAGCCGGCGCTGATCTTCCACGGCGGGAAATTCGGCAGCACCGGGCCGCGCTAGGCCGGGCAAAAGTGAAAATGCCTGTCGCAGTTTGAAAAGCCGCGCCGGCGGCGGGTTTCTATAATGTCCAGGATCGGATAGCGCAGACTATCCCCCACAAGATTCTTCTGAGACAGGAGTCCCATGAGCCGTTCCGATTTGCCCCGCAAAGCCCAGTTCCACTGGGACGATCCGTTGCTGCTGAACGAGCAGTTGAATGACGACGAGCGCATGGTGCGTGACGCCGCCAATGCCTATTGCCAGGACAAGCTGCAGCCGCGCATCCTCGAAGCCTTCCGCCACGAAGCGATGGACACCTCGATCTTCCGCGAGATGGGCGAACTCGGCCTGCTCGGTCCGACCATCCCCGAGCAATACGGCGGCCCCGGCCTGAACTACGTTAGCTATGGACTTGTCGCGCGCGAAGTCGAGCGCGTCGATTCCGGCTACCGCTCGATGATGAGCGTGCAGTCGTCGCTGGTGATGGTACCGATCTACGAGTTCGGCAACGAAGAAACCAAGCAAAAGTACCTGCCCAAGCTTGCCACCGGCGAATGGATCGGCTGCTTCGGCCTGACCGAACCGAACCACGGTTCGGACCCGGGCTCGATGGTCACGCGCGCGCGCAAGGTCGAAGGCGGCTACTCCCTCACCGGCGCGAAGATGTGGATCACCAATTCGCCGGTCGCCGACGTGTTCGTCGTCTGGGCCAAGGACGACGAGGGCGCGATCCGCGGCTTCGTGCTGGAAAAAGGCTGGAAAGGTTTGTCGGCGCCGGCCATCCACGGCAAGTTCGGCCTGCGTTCGTCGATCACCGGCGAGATCGTCATGGACGAGGTGTTCTGTCCCGAAGAAAACGCCTTCCCCGAAGTGCGCGGCCTGAAGGGGCCATTCACCTGCCTGAACTCGGCGCGTTACGGCATCGCCTGGGGCGCGCTGGGCGCCGCCGAATCGTGCTGGCATACCGCACGCCAGTACGTGCTTGACCGCAAGCAGTTCGGCAAGCCCCTCGCCGCCAACCAGCTGGTGCAAAAGAAGCTGGCCGACATGCAGACCGAAATCACGCTCGGCCTGCAGGGTTGCCTGCGCCTGGGCCGCATGAAGGACGATGGCACGGCCGCGGTCGAAATCACCTCGATCATGAAGCGCAATTCCTGCGGCAAGGCGCTGGACATCGCCCGCACCGCGCGCGACATGCTCGGCGGTAACGGCATCTCGGACGAGTTCGGCATCATCCGCCACATGGTCAACTTGGAAGTGGTCAACACCTATGAAGGCACGCACGACATCCATGCGCTGATCCTGGGCCGGGCCCAGACGGGCATCGCGGCGTTCTGAGCCAACCGAAATAATAGGCCAAAAAAAACCTCCCGCGGTTCGCACTGAACCGCGGGAGGTTTTTTTTCGTTTGGTTCAGTTCGACTTACAGACTGAACTTGTAGCCGACCGTCAACATGATCGAATTCGGGTCCAGTTTGACGTGCTGGTACTGCCCGGTCGAGAAGTGCAGGTCGGTGCGCAAGCGGGCTTTGGCGAAGGCCGCGCTGGCGATCCACTTTTCGTTGATGTTCCAGGTCGCGCCGATCTGGCCCGAGTAGGTCCACTTGTTGTCGATGCTGAAGGTGGTCGGCACGCCGGCGCCCGGGTTGGTCAACGCAGTCATCTTGCCGGACCCAGTTTCCTTCCTGAAAGAAGCATAGGTTAAGCCGATACCGACGAAGGGACGGATCACCGCGTTCGGCTGGAAGAAGCGGTATTGCACGAACAGGGTCGGCGGCAACGACTCAACGGTGCCCAGCTGGCCGGTACCAGCGATCGAACCTGCGCCGTACAGCTTGTTCTTGTACGGCGTGCCGATCGCGGCTTCCAGCGAGAAGTGGTCGGTGGCGTAGTAGTTAAACAATACGACCGGCTGGGTATCCTTGCTGACGTCGCCCAGCGAATTCGGCAGTGCCGGCGCCGAGATCGGGCCGCTTTCGACTTTCGGAGTGATCTGGTTGGCGCCGATCGACACCGACCACGTGTTGGCTTCCTGTGCCGACGCGCCGGCAGCGGCAGCCAGCATGCCGGCGGCGACCAGCCCTTTCACGACGTTGAAACGAACTTTCATGTTATCTCCTGATGCTTTTCTTGGAAGGGCCCGCCCAAGCGGACGGGCCTGTCGTGAGGATTACAGCCAGCCCTTGACGCTCATCTGCTCGAGGACGTAGCGGGCGATCAGCGCGTACTCGAACGGCGTCGGGTGCACCGAGTCGGCGAACATGTAGTGGCTGACGTCGCCGGCAATCAGGTTCTTGCCGGTGCAGACCAGCGACGAACCCAGCGGATTCTTGGCGGCGCTCAGGTCGCACGCCGGCGTGGTCGTGTTGGTCAGTCCGTAAGGCGCGGGATTGGTCGCCTGGTCGTGGCTGATCGTGGCCAGGTCGACGTACAGTACCTTGGCGTCGCTGGCAACGGCCGACTTCAGCTGCGCGTTGAAGGTCGAGACCATGGTGGCGATCAGCTTCTGGGTGTCGGCCGACTGCGCCAGCGCCGACGGCGAGATCGACACGTCCGGCAGGTTGTTGACGACGACGTGGGTCGCGCCGTTGGCGACGATCTGCTGCTCGACCAGGACGCCCAGCTGCGCACCGGCGGTGCCCATCTTGGTGACCAGGCTGGCGGCGTTATCGCTTTGGAACTTCAGGCCGGCGGCCTGTGCAGCGGCGCCGGCGGTGGCACCGATCGTGGCGGCGTTGGCGACGGCGGCGGTGTTGCCTTGCGTGGCGGCAGCGCCGATCGCGGCCTGAATGATCGCGGTGGCGTCGCTGCTCTTGGCGGCCTGGGTCTGGATCGCGTTCAAGATCACACCCTGGGCGGTGGCCGGATTGGTCGTGCCCGGCACCAGTTGCTGCAGCAGGCTCTGGGCCAGCGCTGCACCGCCCGCCTTGGTCGCGCCGGCGGTCAGTTCGCCCAGCAGTTCCAATGCATCGTTGCCGCCAGCCATGACGATGACCAGCTCATCGCCCTTGAACTTGCCGCCGACTTTTTTCAGGTGATTGGCGATCTGGGTCACGACCGGCACGGTGGTCGCGCCGATCGTCAGCGCGCCCGGTGCGGCCAGCGCCGCATTGCCCGGGCCGATCGCTTCGGTCACGCGCGCGCCGCCCTGGGCGTAGTTGAAGCAATTTGCCTGAAAGGTCACCGGCACCGAGAAGTTCAGCGCCGGGTTGGTCGAGGCAGTACCCATCAGGCCGGTCTGCGCCGCGCATGGCACCGGCAGGCCCAACTGGGCCGCGATCAGGGTCGTATAGTTCTTGCCGGTCAGCTCAGGATTGACCGACGTGTTATTGCCGTTGATCGTGTAGGTGCCGCCGCCCATCAGCGCGATGCCGCCGACCGCATAAGTGCCGACGTCCGAGAGGCTATCGCCGAAAACGACTTGCTGGCTGTATTTGGTGGCGAAGGTCTGGTTGCCGGCGCTGGGCCCGTTACCGCCGCAAGCCGCCAGGGCAGCAGCCGCCAGCAGCGCGAGCGCATATGAAGTCTTACGCATTTTGTCTCCTAGATGATTTTTTCTTTGAAACGAACGCTCGTGCTAATTCGTCGTCATTAATATGCCAGTGTTCAGGACGGTTGTATATAGAAAACGGTCGAGACCGTGCGCACACGACAACGTTGTCAGTACGACGCAGCTGAATCCGCTTAGCGCTGGGAATTATAGCAACGCACACCACGTTGTCCTACGGGAACTTAGGAAAGCGGCAGGGTTAGCGCAATCAGCGGCGTTAACGCGACAAACTCGTGAGAATCACAGATTCGGCGTGGCGTTGATCAGTCCGTGCACGATGCCGGTCGAGCCATGCGCGGCGCGGCGCAGGCGGTCGTTGACGCCCAGCCAGGTGCCATCCTGGGGCGGCGCTTCGACCAGGATCACATCGGCGCCGGCATCATCCATCGCGCGCAAGGCCGCGTACAGCGCGTATGCGAATCCATCCGGCGTGGCCGGCAATTCAACCTGCGCATGCACCGCCGGCAGCGGCGAATAATGGATCAGTGCAACCTTGCGCCCGGTCGCCTGCAGACGCGCCAGGGTGTCGGCAAGCGCGGCCGTGTCCTGCATCGCGACCGGCGTATGCGGCGCGTAATGCGATTCGAGCGTGCCGGAAGCGCGCGGAGCGGCGACATCCGGCCGCGCCGGCAGTTCGCCGATGACGGCGGCAATCGCCTCGGCCGAGATATGCCCAGGACGCAGCAGCACCGGACCGTGCGTGGCCAGGCGCGACATGTCGACGATGGTCGACTCGATGCCGACCTGGCTCTGGCCGCCGTCCAGCACGGCGGCGATGCGGCCCTGCGGTCCAATGTCGTCGCCGAACTCGTCGCGCACGTGCTGGGCCGTGGTCGGGCTGACGTGGCCGAACTTGTTCGCCGACGGCGCCGCAACGCCGCCCTGCCCGCCCTTGAAGGCTTGCAGCAGCGCGAGCGCCACCGGATGCGATGGGCAGCGGATGCCGACCGTATCCTGGCCGCCCGAGACGGCATCCGGGATGTGCGCGGCGCGCTTGAGGATCATCGTCAGCGGACCGGGCCAGAAGGCTTCGGCCAGCTCGCGCGCCTGCGCTGGAATGTCGGCGCACCAATAGTCGAGCGCTGCGCCGGGCGCGACGTGCACGATCACCGGGTGATCCTGCGGACGGCCCTTGGCGGCGTAGATGGCGGCTACGGCCTGCGGATTTTCTGCATCGGCGCCCAGGCCGTACACGGTCTCGGTCGGGAAGGCGACCAGGTGGCCGGCTTCGAGCGCACGCGCGGCGGCGTCGATGCTCGTCTGGTCGTGCAGATCGGTCACAGCTGGATTCCCAGGATGGCGCAGGCGGCTTGCAGCTGCTGCTGGGCCTCGCCCAGGGTCGGCGCGACGAAGGTCACGTGGCCCATCTTGCGGCCGCGGCGCGGGTCGCTCTTGCCGTACAGGTGCAGGTTGGCGCCCGGCAGGGCCAGGACCTGGTCCCAGGCCGGTTCGCGCGCGGTGGTCGATTCGCCCTCGAACCAGACGTCGCCCAGGATGTTGAGCATCACGCTGGGCGAATGCTGGCGCACATCGCCCAGCGGCAGGCGCGCCATCGCCCGCACCTGCTGGGCGAACTGACTGGTGACGCAGGCGTCGATCGTGTAGTGGCCGCTGTTGTGCGGGCGCGGCGCCATCTCGTTGACGACCAGCGAACCGTCGGTCAGCACGAAGAATTCGATGCACAGCACGCCGACGTAGCCGAGTTCGGCGACGATCGCGCGCGCCGCGTCCTGCGCCTTGCGCGCGCATGCATCGGAGACGTTCGGGCCGGGCACGGTGGTGGTGAACAGGATGCCGTCGCGGTGCACGTTTTCGGCGATCGGGTATACGACCGAGGCGCCATCGAAGCCACGCGCGGTCAAGACCGACACCTCGTAAGCCAGCGGCAGCATCTTCTCGAGCAGGCAGGTCACCTGCCCCATCGACTCGAACGCCGCGCGCACGTCTGCGCGCGTGCGCACGCGCACCTGGCCCTTGCCGTCGTAGCCCATGCGCACGGTTTTCAGGATGCCGGGCAACAGCTCGTCGCCGATGGCGTCGATGTCGGCGTCGACCGCGATCACCTTGTGCGGCGCCGGCATCACGCCGGATTGATCCGCGCAGCCAACGAAAAAGGCTTTTTCGGCGATGCGGTCCTGCGCCACCGAGACGCCGTGGGCGTTCGGCGCTACGAACACCTTTTCGGCCAGGCGCGACAGGCTCGCGGCCGGCACGTTCTCGAATTCGGTGGTGACGGCCACGCATTGCGCCGCCAGTTCATCCAGGCCGGCGGCGTCTTCATAGCCAGCCTCGACCAGGCGCTCGGCGACCTGGCCGGCGGGGCAGTCGGCACTCGGCTCGAGCACCGCCACTTTGTAACCCATCGCTTGCGCGGCCTGGGCGAACATGCGGCCGAGCTGGCCACCGCCCATCACGCCCAGCCAGGTGGATGGGTCGGCGGAGGGCAGGAATACGGAGTCGGTCATATCAGGCGGACAAAATCATGGCCTTGGCGGCGGCGGTCTGCTGGGCGCGGAATGCTTCCAGCTGAGCGGCCAGCGCATCGTCCGTGGCGGCCAGCATCGCGACCGCGGTCAGTGCGGCATTGGCGGCGCCGGCCTCGCCGATGGCGAAGGTCGACACCGGCACGCCTTTGGGCATCTGCACGATCGACAGCAGCGAATCTTCGCCGCGCAGATACTTGGACGGCACCGGCACGCCCAGCACAGGCACGATGGTCTTGGCGGCCACCATGCCCGGCAGGTGGGCCGCGCCGCCGGCACCGGCGATGATCGCGCGCAGGCCACGCGCGCGCGCGCCTTCCGCATACGCGAACATCTCGTCCGGCATGCGATGCGCCGAAATCACCAGCGCCTCATGCGGCACGCCGAACTGCTTGAGGATGTCGACCGCGTTCTTCATCACGTCCCAGTCGCTGCTGGAACCCATGATGACGCCGACCAATGGCTTGTTCTGCTCGCTCATCTCAGACCTTCAGCTTTTCGCCGGTCAGGCGCTCGATGGCCTCGAAATACTTAGCCTGGGTCTTGTCGATCACGTCCTGCGGCAGCGCGGGCGCCGGCGGGCTCTTGTTCCAGTCCTTCAGCGTTTCCAGGTAGTCGCGTACGAACTGCTTGTCGAACGACGGCGGCGACATGTCCGGCGCGTACGAATCGGCCGGCCAGAAGCGCGACGAATCGGCGGTCAGGACTTCGTCCATCAGGTGCAGCACGCCGTTGTCGTCGAGGCCGAATTCGAACTTGGTGTCGGCGATGATGATGCCGCGCGTGGCCGCGTACTCGGCCGCGGTGGTGTACAACTGAATGCTGATGTCGCGCATCTTCGCGGCCAGTTCGGCGCCGATGCGCTGCTCCATGTCTTCGAAGCTGATGTTCTCGTCGTGCTCGCCCAGATCGGCCTTGGCGGCCGGCGTAAACAGCGGCTGCGGCAGCTTGTCGGCCTGGCGCAAACCGGCGGGCAGCTGGATGCCGCAGATCGCGCCGGTCGCCTGGTAATCCTTCCAGCCCGAGCCGATGATGTAGCCGCGCACCACGGCTTCGACCAGGATCGGCTTGAGGCGCTTGGCGACCACGGCGCGGCCCTTGACCTGCTCCACTTCCTCTGGCGCCACCACCGATTCCGGCGCCACGCCGGTCAGGTGGTTCGGCACGATGTGGCCGAGTTTCTCGAACCAGAAGTCGCTCATCTGGTTCAGCACCATGCCCTTGCCCGGGATCGGCTCGTTCATGACGACGTCGAAGGCCGACAGGCGGTCGGTCGTGACGATCAGGATCTTGTCGTCGCCGACGGCATAGTTGTCGCGGACCTTGCCGTGGCCGAGCAGTGGCAGGGAGGAAATCGTGGATTGGTAGAGGCTTTTCATAGAGGGGATGTCTTGATAAAGCGAAACCGGCGGAGGGTCCGCCGGTGGGAAGTGCGACATTTTACGTCATTTCTGAACTAAAAACCCGTCGCCCCGGCGTAGGCCGGGGTCCATACCGAGCCTGCGGATGCGGTGGCCTACCATGGGTCCGGCCTGCGCCGGAACGACGGATCAATTCGTGCGTTACTTTTACTGCACCACCTGCGCCAGCTCGCCCGATTTGTAGCGCTCGGCCATCTTGTCCAGCGGGACCGGCTTGATCTTGGCGGCCATGCCTTCGCAGCCGAACGAGATGTAGCGCGCCTTGCAGACCAGGGTCGCGGCTTCGCGCGCTGGCTTCAGGTAGTCGCGCGGGTCGAATTTCGACGGGTTCTCGAACAGGTACTTGCGGATCGCAGCCGTCATCGCCAGGCGGATGTCGGTGTCGATGTTGATCTTGCGGACACCGTGCTTGATTCCTTCCTGGATCTCTTCGACCGGCACACCATAGGTTTCCTTCATGTCGCCGCCGAATTCGCGGATGATCGCCAGCAGTTCCTGCGGCACCGACGACGAACCGTGCATCACCAGGTGGGTGTTCGGGATGCGCGTGTGGATTTCCTTGATGCGGTCGATGGCGAGGATGTCGCCAGTCGGCTTGCGCGTGAATTTATAGGCGCCGTGCGAGGTGCCGATGGCGATCGCCAGCGCGTCGCATTGTGTGCGCGCGACGAAATCGGCGGCCTGGGCGACGTCGGTCAGCAGCTCTTCGCGGGTCATGGTGCGGTCCGCGCCGTGGCCGTCTTCCTTGTCGCCCTTCATGGTTTCCAGCGAACCGAGCACGCCCAGTTCGGCTTCCACCGTCACGCCGATCGAGTGCGCGAACTTCACGACTTCGCGCGACACGTCGACGTTGTATTCGTACGATGCCACCGACTTGCCGTCGGCTTCGAGCGAACCGTCCATCATCACCGAGCTGAAGCCCGAACGGATCGCGGCCATGCAGACCGCCGGCGACTGGCCGTGGTCCTGGTGCATGACGACCGGGATGTGTGGATAGGCTTCGACGGCGGCGTCGATCAGGTGACGCAGGAACGCCTCGCCGGCATATTTGCGGGCGCCGGCCGAAGCCTGCATGATCACCGGGCTGCCGGTCTGGTCGGCCGCGGCCATGATGGCCTGGACCTGCTCCAGGTTGTTGACGTTAAACGCCGGCAAGCCGTAGCCGTGTTCGGCGGCGTGGTCCAGCAGTTGACGCATTGATACGAGTGCCATGGTGTTACTCCAAAGGATAAAAAAACCTTGGAACCTCGATAAACCTACTGGGCGTTGCCGCTCGCTACGGTTTCTCGAGGTCCCTTTTTATTCTTCTGGACGTCAATCAAAACCGATCGAGCGGCAAGCTACAGCACATGGCGTTTTTCGAGGTTCGCTTTATTCGAACTCTCCCACGCGGACGATACGCAGCGCGTTGGTAGCGCCGGCCTGGCCCATCGGCTCGCCCCAGGTGACCACGATCATGTCACCCTTCTTGACGATGCCGTTGGCCACCATCAGGTCTTCGGCCTGTTTCAGCACCGCGGCGCTGTCGCCGCGCTGGGTCAGGTGGTAGGCGTGCACGTTACGATACAGCGATACCTTGCGCTGGGTGGTGACGCTTGGCGTCAGCGCAAAGATCGGAGTCTCGACGCGGTGGCGGCTCATCCATAGCGCGGTCGAACCGGACTCGGTCAGCGCCACGATCGCCTTGACCGCCAAGTGGTGCGCAGTGAACAGCGCGCCGTAGGCAATCGACTGGTCGATACGGGTGAACTTCACGTTCAGGAAGTCGGCTTCGAGCTTGTTGTATTCCGAACGCTCGGCTTCCACGCAGACCGCCGACATCATCTCGACGGTTTCCACCGGGTACTTGCCTGCAGCGGTCTCGGCCGAGGCCATCACGGCGTCGGTACCGTCCAGCACGGCGTTGGCCACGTCCGACACTTCGGCGCGGGTCGGCACGGCGTTGACGATCATCGACTCCATCATCTGGGTCGCGGTGATGGCCAGCTTGTTCGAATCGCGCGCCATGCGGATCATGCGCTTCTGCAGCGCCGGCACGGCGGCGTTGCCGACTTCGACGGCCAGGTCGCCGCGCGCGACCATGATGCCGTCGGACGCGTCGAGGATTTCCTGCAGCACTGGAATCGCTTCGGCGCGCTCGATCTTGGCGATCATCATCGGCTTGTGGCCATACGGCTCGCCGGCGATGTTGGCCAGCTGGCGCGCCATTTCCATGTCGGTCGCGGTTTTCGGGAATGAGATCGCCAGGTAGTCGGCCTGGAAGGTCATCGCGGTCTTGATGTCTTCCATGTCCTTGGCAGTCAGCGCCGGCGCGGTCAGGCCGCCGCCCATGCGGTTGATGCCCTTGTTGTTGGACAGGTCGCCGCCCACTTTGGTGACGGTATGGATCTCGCTGCCGGCCACTTTTTCGACGATCAGCACGATCAGGCCGTCGTTCAGCAGCAGCGTGTCGCCCGGACGCACGTCGTTCGGCAGCGCCTTGTAGTCGAGGCCGACGCGGTCCTGATTGCCCAGTTCGCCGTTCTCGCCCCACTTGGCGTCGAGGATGAACTTGTCGCCGGTCTTCAGCTCGATCTTGCCTTCTTCAAACTTGCCAACGCGAATCTTCGGACCTTGCATGTCGGCCATGATCGCCACCTCGCGGCCGCACTCGGCGGCGGCGCGACGGACCAGGTTGGCCCGGTCGATGTGATCCTGCGCTTTACCGTGCGAGAAATTCAGACGCACGATGTCCACGCCGGCGCGGATCATGCGGACGAGGGTGTCGAAATCCGAAGAAGCCGGGCCGATGGTTGCGACGATCTTGGTACCACGAGACATTGAACTATCCTTGAAAGTGAAAAGCGCAGCCTTGTGGACTGCGCCGTTGACCTTTGATTTAGTGGGCGCTGCGTTGCAGCAGGATCTCTACCGCCGGCAGCATCTTGCCCTCGAGGAACTCAAGGAAGGCGCCGCCGCCGGTCGAGATATAGCCGATCTGGTCGGCGATTTTGTACTTGGCGATCGCGGCCAGGGTGTCGCCACCGCCTGCGATCGAGAATGCTTTGGACTGGGCAATGGCCTGCGCCAACGTCTTGGTGCCTTCGGCGAACTGGTCGAACTCGAACACGCCGACCGGGCCGTTCCAGACGATGGTGCCGGCGTTGGCGATCTGCTGCGCCAGTTGTTGAGCCGTCTTCGGGCCGATGTCCAGGATCATGTCGTCATCCGCCACGTCGGCCACGTCCTTGACGGTGGCGGCGGCGCTCGGCGAAAACTCTTTCGCACACACCACGTCGACCGGGATCGGCACTTGGGCGCCGCGCGCGGCCATCTTGTCGATGATGGTTTTCGCTTCGCCCACCAGGTCGTTCTCGACCAGCGACTTGCCGATGTTCAGGCCGACGGCCTTCATGAAGGTGTTGGCGATGCCGCCGCCGACGATCAGGTTGTCGACCTTGTCGGCCAGGCTCTGCAGGATCGACAGCTTGCTCGACACCTTGGAACCGGCGACGATCGCCAGCAGCGGACGCTGCGGATCGCCCAGCGCCTTGCCCAGCGCGTCCAGTTCGGCCGCCATCAGCGGACCGGCGACGGCCACCGGCGCATATTTTGCGATGCCGTGGGTCGTGGCTTCGGCGCGGTGCGCGGTGCCGAAGGCGTCGTTGACGTACACGTCGCACAGCTTGGCCATCTTCTGCGCCAGGCCGTCATCGTTTTTCTTCTCGCCTTTGTTGACGCGGCAGTTTTCCAGCAGCACGACCTGGCCCGGAGCGACGTCGACGCCGTCTACCCAGTTCTGTTTCAGTTCCACCGGCTGGCCGAGCAGCTCGGACAGGCGCTTGGCGACCGGCGCCAGGCTGTCTTCCGGCTTGAACTCGCCCTCGGTCGGACGGCCCAGATGCGAAGTGACCATCACGGCTGCACCTGCGTCAAGCGCAGCGCGGATCGCGGGAACCGAAGCGCGCACGCGCGTGTCTTCAGTGATGTTGCCGGCGTCATCCTGCGGCACGTTCAGGTCGGCGCGGATGAAGACGCGCTTGCCTTTGAGTGCATCTTGGTCGATCAGGTCCTGCAAGCGGGTGAAGTTAAAAACGGCCATGTCAGCTTCGATCCGTTGATGAATGAAAGAACGTTATTCTACCTTAGAGGTTGCCATATAAAACATGAAATACGTGCTACGGGACACCCGCCACAGGTGATTGCCGAGCGCAAAACCGTTAAAATCCTGACTTCGCTATATAACTGACGGAGAAGTCAATGAACGAGAAGACCATCCCTGTGGTGGAACTGCAAGCCAAGGATCTGCCGGCCTATTGCCCGAACCCGGCGATGCCGCTGTGGTCATCCCACCCGCGCGTCTTCCTGGATTTCGATCACGACGGCCACGCCAAGTGCCCGTACTGCGGCACCCAGTACAAACTGGCGCCGGGCGTCGGGCTGGGCCACCATTGATCGACTAAGGCTCCCATGGCAGCCGCGTGCGCCGCGTGCCGCGACGTCGTCGAGTACAAAGCGCCCTTGTGGCTGCCCGGGGGGCACCTTCAGACGATCTACCCGGCGACCTGCATCGCCAAGCCGCCGGTCGCCTTCCGGCGCGAGCGCTGGGACACGCCTTGCGGCTTCGATTTCATCGACGTCGATTTCGTCGATGCCGCCGCCCCCGCCGCCGGGCCCACTTCCGCGGCGACGCCATTCGTCCTGCTGTTTCACGGCCTCGAAGGCTCGTCCGACAGCCATTACGCGCGTGCGCTGATGGCGGCGGTCCGCGCACGCGGCTGGCACGGCGCGATCGCGCATTTCCGCGGCTGCTCGGGCGAAGCGAACCGGGCGCCGCGCTTCTATCATTCCGGCGACTCGGAAGAGCTCGACTGGATCATCCGGCGCCTGTGCCTGAAATATGCGGGCCCGTTCTACGTCGCCGGCGTCTCGCTCGGCGGCAATGCCCTGCTGCGCTGGCTCGGCGAGCAGCAGCATGGCGCTCAGATCGTCGACGCCGCCGTGGCCGTCTCGGCCCCGCTCGACCTGGCGGCGGGCGGCGCGGCGTTATCGAGCGGCTTCAACCGCATCTACACGCGCATGTTCCTGCAGACCTTGAAACCGAAGGCGCTGGCCAAGCTGGAACACTTCCCCGGCCTGTTCGACCGCGCCCGCCTGCTGGCGGCCAACGATCTGTACGCCTTCGACAACGTGGTCACGGCGCCGCTGCACGGTTTCCGCGACACCGATGACTACTGGCACCGCGCCAGCGCCAAGCACGTGCTCGACGACATCACCGTGCCGACGCTGGTGCTGAACGCGCGCAACGATCCCTTCCTGCCGGGGCGCCACCTGCCCACCACGGCCGCGCCCGCCGTCACGCTCGAGTATCCCGCCAGCGGCGGCCACGTCGGCTTTCCGACCGGCCCGTTCCCGGGGCGCATCGGCTGGCTGGCGCAGCGCATCCTGCATTTCTTCGATACGGCGGCCGGCAAGGCATCGATGTGCGCGCCAACGACGGCGCAGGTGTGCCAAGCTTGAGGCCATGGACGACATAGTCAAGCAAGCAATGGCCAAATGGCCGAACGTGCCCCACTGCTACGGCTGGCTGGCGCTCGATGCGCGCGGCGTCTGGCGCATGCGCGACGAGGCGGCCCAGGGAGCGCAAGCGCCCGGCGACAAGCTGAGCAATGCGGCGCTGGTCGGCTTCATCAACCGCAATTACCTGGCGGACGAGCGCGGCTGCTGGTATTTCCAGAACGGACCGCAGCGGGTGTATGTGAACCTGGAAGCCACGCCCTTCATCGCGCGCACCGATCCGGCCCGGGGCATGGTGCTGCATACCGGCGAGGCGCTCGGCGTTCCGGAGCAGGCGTGGCTGGAGGGCAGCGGCGCCCTGCTCGTGCGCGCGCGCGCGCGCGTGGCCCAACTGGACGACCGCGACGTCGCCCAGCTGCTGCAGTCGATCGAACTGGATGGTCAACCGGTCAAGGACGAGGCGCTGATGGCCTGGCTCGGCGGCGGCGCCGGCCGGCTGTCGCTGCGCTGGCAAGACAGCGCGATCGAGATCGAGCGCTTAGGCGTCGACGAAGCGCCGCAACGCTTCGGCTTCGTGCGACGGCCGGATCGCCTGGCGCAGGATAAGGCTGGGCAGTAAGCGGCTGAAATCTAAGCGGTTGAGTACTCGGCGCCCGGCGCCAGCGCTGGCTAGCAGCGCTGGGTGACGGCACTTACTGACCGCGCCACGGATCGAACGGCTGGCCTGGTACGCGGTGGTTGAAACTGCCGGTTGGATCGAAGTCCTGGTCGAGCGAACGCCGTTTGGAAGAGCCGGTCGAGCCTGGCGTTGCCGGTCCATCGAACGGCCCCGAACCGGTGTTGGCCTCGACCTTGAAACGCGTCCCGCCGCCGTTGGCGAAATCCTCGCCGCGATCCTTCTTCTCTTTCTTTTCGTCCTTCTGGCGCTGCTGCAGCTCGCGCTCGCGCGCGTCGATCACGGCCTGGTCGTAGAACGACACGTCCTTGGCCTTGCGCGCCAGGTTCAGCTGGTCGACGGCGGCCGGCAGCGCGCCGCTCAGCACATAGGATTCGGCCAGCGCCATGTGCTGTAATGCGATCTTGCCCTGGGCAGAATAGGTTTTGGCCAATTGATCGTAAAGCTTGGGCTCGGCGCGGTATTGCTGCACCTGGTCGCGCAGGAACTGGGCGGCCTGGTCGAACTTGCCGTCGGCGATCAGCGCGTTGGCGTACTGGCGCGCGGCCATGCGCGACAGCGGGAATTTTTGGTGCGTCTGCTCGGCCTCGGCCACTGCCTGGTGCACGACCTCGGGCGGCTGGCCGGGCGCCACCTTGATCTCGATGTCGAGGCTGGCGAACATCGCGCTGCCGTCCGAGCCGGGGCGCTCGGCCGAAAACACGCCGGGCTTCGGATGCGTCGACGCGCGCGCCTTGTCCAGCCAGCTCTGCGCGGCCTTCAGGTCGCCCTGCTTGAGCGAGAGGAAGGACATGCCGTACATCGCCGCAGTCTGGTGCTGGGTGTTCTGGTCGGTCAATTGCGTCTGGAACGCGGCGCGGGTTTCCTCGAGAGCGGCCTGGCTGCTGTCCTGCAGCACGCGTGCGCGTGCGCGCACGAGCTGGAAGTCGATACTGTCGGCGTGGATCTTGGTTGGCTTGGGCGCTTCGCGGATGCGCGCCTGGATGTCGGCGATGCGCTCGCCGGTGAGCGGGTGGCTGGACAGCCAGGCCGGCGCTTCGCCGTAGATGCGGGTCGAGCTCTGCAGGCGCTTGAAGAAGGACACCATGCCCGAGGTATCGAAACCGGCGTTGCGCATGGTCTGGAAGCCGACGCGGTCGGCCTCGCGCTCGGCGTCGCGGCTGAAGTTCAGCTGGCGCTGGATGGCCAGGCCCTGCCCGCCCATCATGACGCCCATCGCCGCATCGGCGCCGCCGCCGGCCTTGCCGACCAGCGCCGCCAGGATCAGCGCCGCCAGCGGCAGTAGCGCATCCTGCTTCTGCTGGCCGATCATGCGCGCGATGTGGCGCTGCTGCACGTGGCCGATCTCGTGCGACAGCACAGACGCCAGCTCGGATTCGTTCTGCGCCGCGATCAGCAGCGCCGAGTGCACCGCGATGAAACCGCCGGGCAGCGCGAACGCGTTGATCATCGGGTCGCGCACGGCGAAGAAGAAGAATTCGACGTTGTCCTCGCCGCGCGCGCCCGGCGCGTACTGGACCAGCGTGTCGCCGAAATTGTTCAGATACTCGAGGATGGCTTCGTCGTCGAGGTAGTCATGATCGCGCCGGATGTCGTTCATGATTTCCTCGCCCAGCTTGCGCTCGAGCACGGGAGAGAGATCGGCGCGCGCCGAATCGCCGAGCGTCGGCAGGTTGCCGGCGTCGGAAAACGTGCGCGGCACCGGCGTGGTCGGCGCGGCAAGGGCGATACCGCTCGCGAGGACGAGGCAGGCTACCGTGCCAAAACGGCGCCAGCGTGACGAACGCGCTAACCTCATTGGCGATTGCATGGGCGATTGCGTGGGCAACTTGGCTGAAATCGGGTCTGGTTTCACGATGCTATGATACCTCCTTCCTTGGCCCGGCTGCTGCCGGGCCGATACTTTGTTACCTACGCCCTACAAGACACCGATGAGCACCTCGCCAGACCCGACTTCCGCCTCCCCCCTGACCCATTTCGACGCGGGCGGCCAGGCCCACATGGTCGACGTCGGCGCCAAGAACGAGACGCACCGCGTCGCCGTTGCCGCCGGCACCATCCGCATGCAGCCGGCCACGCTCGAGCTGGTCAAGACCGGCAGCGCCAAGAAAGGCGACGTGCTCGGCGTGGCGCGCATCGCCGCGATCATGGCCGCCAAACGCACGAGCGACCTGGTGCCCTTGTGCCATCCGCTGGCGCTGACGCGGGTGGCGGTCGACTTCGAGATCGACTCGGCAAGCAATAGCGTGCATTGCCGCGCCCAGGTCGAAACCTATGGCAAGACCGGGGTCGAGATGGAAGCACTCACCAGTGTGCAGGTCGGCCTGCTGACCGTGTACGACATGTGCAAGGCGGTCGACCGCGGCATGGTCATGACCAATGTACGGGTGCTGGAAAAACATGGCGGCAAGAGCGGCGACTGGACCGCGACCGAACTCGACGCCTGACAAGCCGTACCGGCCGGGCCAACCCGGCCGCTCCTCGCCGCCGGCCTCACTTGGCCGGCTGCAAACCGCGCGTCCAGGCCTGCATCCACGCCTGCCCCATCATCTCGCCCGCCTTCAGGTTGGCGTCCATGAACCGCCCCATCGACTGCTGCTGAACCGAGATCGCATTCTTGGCCAGCGCTTGCGCGCACGCGCGCGAAGCCTCCATGAAGGCGCGCATCGTGTGTTCCTGGATGATGCTGGCCGAGCTCAGCATGAAATGGCGCCCGCTGGTTTCCGCCGCGTCCTGGTACAGGCGCGCAATGCCGGGCCAGAGTTCGAGATGTGTCGAGTTCGTCATGATGGGTGTCCTCCGATGGGTGCAATAAAGTGTACGCCTGAGCCGGCGCGCACGCGATGCGCCACGCATGAGCGCGCGCAATCTGCACGTATCCGACTTCGATATCTTTCAGTTTCGCCCCGCGAACGCGACACACGTCCATCCGATGTCTGTAAGTTACTTTCCACAAGTAAGTGTTGGAAAAAAACGCCACAAACATCAACTTCGCAGGCGCAAAACATAATTGCCTTACATCAATTAAAATTTAACTGAGACAATCGGCCAACATCCGCCGGAGCTGTTCTCCGACTTGCACGACGCGTTCGCACAGCAGGCTACCGGCATCATCGTTTCAGGAGAAGTTGAATGTTTAAAAGCATGAAGGTCGGCACCCGTCTGATCCTCGGTTTCCTTGTCGTCGCGCTGCTCGGTGCGGCGGTGGCCGGTATCGGCATCTACAACATGGACCAGATGAACGCCCGCGCGCAGAATGTCTACGAGCAGGATTTGAAAGGCATCTCGTTCCTGAAGGAAGCGAATATCGACCTGATCTACATCGGCCGCGCCCTGCGCAGCGCGATGCTGTCGTCGACCGAGGCGGAGCGCCGCAAGCACCTCGACAGCGTCACGCAGAACACCAAGCTCATGAACGATAACCTCGAGCAGGCGCGCAGCCGCTTCATGACCGGCGACGGCAAGCGCATCTTCGGCGAGCTCGAAAGCCAGCTGCACGAGTACGACGCCACCGTGACCACGCTGGTCGGCAAGATCAAGGCCGATCCGCTCGACCAGAACCGCGACTCGGTCGACTACCTGTTCAAGGATTTCGGCGCCCGCTCGGACGCTGCCGACGACAAGATGTCGGAACTGGCCCAGCGCAAGGAAAAGCGCGCGCGCACCGCCGCCGAGGCCAACACCGACGCCTACCAGTACGGCCGCAGCCTGATGCTGCTGCTGGTCGTGTGCAGCGCCCTGTCCGGCATCGCGCTGGGCGTCCTGATCGCGCGCAGCCTGGGCCGCCAGCTCGGCGGCGAGCCGGGCTATGCCGCCGCAGTCGCCGACCGCATCGCCGTGGGCGACCTGGTCACCAGCGTCGAGCTGCGCGAGGGCGACCGCACCAGCCTGCTGTTTGCGATGAACACCATGCGCGATCGCCTGGCCGAGATCGTCACCCAGGTACGCGGCGGCACCGATGCGATCGCCTCCGCTTCGAACCAGATCGCCTCCGGCAACCTCGATCTGTCGGCACGCACCGAAGAACAGGCCAGCTCGCTGGAAGAAACCGCGTCCTCGATGGAAGAGCTGACCTCGACCGTGAAGCAGAACGCCGACAACGCGCGCCAGGCGAATGCGTTGGCGATGACCGCCTCCGACGTGGCCAGCCAGGGCGGCGCCGTGGTGGCGCAGGTGGTGCAGACCATGGGCGCGATCAACACGTCGTCGAACAAGATCGTCGACATCATCGCGGTCATCGACGGCATCGCCTTCCAGACCAACATCCTGGCGCTGAACGCGGCCGTGGAAGCGGCGCGCGCCGGCGAACAGGGCCGCGGCTTCGCGGTCGTGGCCGGCGAGGTGCGCACGCTGGCCCAGCGTTCGGCGGCGGCGGCCAAGGAAATCAAGGAACTGATCGCCGACTCGGTCGAGAAAGTCGGCACCGGCAGCAAGCTGGTCGACCAGGCCGGCGCCACCATGCATGAAGTCGTGGGCAGCATCCAGCGCGTAGCCGACATCATGAGCGAGATCACGGCCGCCAGCCAGGAGCAGACCGCTGGCATCGAGCAGATCAATGGGGCGATCACGCAGATGGACACGGTCACCCAGCAGAACGCCGGCCTGGTCGAGGAAGCGGCCGCCGCGTCGGAGGGCTTGCAGAACCAGGCGCGCAAACTCGCCGAACTGGTCAGCGTGTTCCAGGTGTCGGGCCGCGCCAATGCGCCGCAAGCCGGCGCGGCCCAGGCGTCCCTGAGCGTCCCGACCGCACCGGCCGTGACGAAACCCGTACGCCCTACGTCCCTGCCTGCGCCCGCGCGCGTTCGCGCGAGCGCGAGCGCAGGCACGTCTCCGCGCCCGGCTGCGCGTGCGGCGTCCGCGCCGTCGCCAGCCCCTGCCAAGACCTTCGCCAAGCCGATGGCCGGCGGCGATGGCGATTGGGAAGAGTTCTAAGCTGCCACCCGCCTTTTCCTCGTGGTAAATTGCTGCCTTTCAGCAGTTGACTCCACGAGGATAGGATGAAATTACGTACCCTGGCGCTGGCCACCTGCCTGGCCACCGGCGCCGCCGCGGCAATCGCGCCCGCCGCCGCCGCACCGCGCGGCCTCACGGTCGAAGACCTGGTCGCAATGGAGCGGGTGGGCACGCCGTCGGTGTCGCCGGACGGCTCGCGCATCGTCTACACGGTGCGCAGCACCGACCTGGCCAAGAACAAGGGCCATACCGACCTCTACCTGGTCGACCTGCGCGCCAAGAATCCAGCGCCGCAACGTCTCACCTCCGATGCAGCGAGCAGCACCGATCCGGAATGGTCGGCGGCCGGCGACGCCATCTATTTCCTGTCGGCCCGCTCGGGCGCTTCGCAAGTCTGGCGCCTGCCGGTCAACAACACCGGCGCCCAGCCGGTGCAGGTGACCAACCTGCCGCTCGACGTCGACGCCTTCCGCGTCTCGCCGAAGGACGACCGCATCGCCTTCAGCGCCGCCGTGTTCCGCGACTGCGCCGACCTGGCCTGCACCAAGCAGCGCCTGGACGCGCGCGAAAAGGACAAGGCCAGCGGCAAGCTATACGACCACCTGTTCGTGCGCCACTGGGACACCTGGGCCGACGGCCGCAACGCCGTGCTGTTCTCGGCGCCTTTCGATGGCCAGGGCAAGGTCAGCGCCGCACCAGTCAGCCTGTCCGGCTCGCTCGACGGCGACGTGCCCTCGAAGCCTTTCGGTGATCGCGAAGAATTCCGATTTAGCCCGGACGGCAAGACCGTCGTGTTCTCGATCCGCATCGCCGGCAATACTGAGGCCTGGTCGACCAACTTCGACCTGTACACGGTGCCATCCGCCGGCGGCCAGGCCCCGCGCAACCTGACCGCCGACAATCCGGCCTGGGACACCAAGGGCGTGTTCTCGCCGGACGGCCGCACGATTGCGTACCTGGCCATGACGCGTCCGGGCTTCGAAGCCGACCGCTACCACATCGTGTTGCTCGACGTGGCCAGCGGCCAGAAGCGCCACGTGGCCGAGAGCTGGGACCGTTCGCCCGGCAATATCCAGTGGAGCGCCGATAGTAAATCGCTGATTGCCGACGCCGAAGACATCGGCCAGCACAAGCTGTTCTCGATCGACGTCGCCAGCGGCAAGGTAGCGCCGTTGACGGATAAAGGCGCGATCGGCGGCTACGACCTGCGCGGCAATACCCTCGCCTACACGCAAACCAACCTGGCGTCGGGCGCCCAGCTGTTCGCTACCACGCTGGCCGACGGCAAGACCGTGCAGCTGACGCACCAGAACGCGCAACAGCTCGCCGACGTGCGCTTTGGCGAGTACGAGCAGTTCTCGTTCAAGGGCGCTAACGGCGACACGGTGCACGGCTACGTGATGAAGCCGTGGAATTATGAACAGGGCAAGAAGTACCCGGTCGCCTTCCTGGTGCACGGCGGCCCGCAGGGCAGCTTCGGCAACGGCTGGAGCTACCGCTGGAATCCGCAAGTGTATGCCGGCGCCGGCTACGCCACCGTGTTCATCGACTTCCACGGTTCCACCGGCTACGGCCAGAAGTTCACCGACGCCATCAGCGGCGACTGGGGCGGCAAGCCGCTCGAGGACCTGAAGAAAGGCCTGGCTGCCGCCACCGCCAAGTACGGCTGGCTCGACCGCTCGCATGCCTGCGCGCTGGGCGCATCCTACGGCGGCTACATGATGAACTGGATCGAAGGTAACTGGTCCGACGGCTTCAAGTGCATCGTCAACCACGATGGCGTGTTCGACACGCGCGGCATGGCCTACTCCAGCGAGGAACAGTGGTTCACCGACTGGGAAAACGGCGGCGGCCCGTATTTCGCGATGCCGGACAAGCACGAGAAATTCAACCCGGTCCGCTTCGTCAACAACTGGAAGACGCCGATGCTGGTCGTGCAGGGCGACCTGGACTTCCGCATCCCGACTGCGCAAGGCCTGTCGACCTTCACCGCGCTGCAGCGCAAGGGCATCGAGAGCAAGCTGCTGGTGTTCCCGGACGAGAACCACTGGGTGCTGAAACCGGCCAATTCGGTGCTGTGGCACCACACGGTGATCAATTGGTTGGACGCGCACCTGAAGCAGTGATGCGCGTCCTGCGCTAACGAAAACGCCTGCAGTTTGCAGGCGTTTTTATATGCGCGGTTCGGATCGTGTCAAAAGTAGCCGGCTTGCCACAGGCGCGGCCATTGCTGGCCCTGATTGTTCGCTGCCTCTTGCGCGGTGAGCGCCTCGCCCTCCCACTTGCGCGCGGCGACCGGGCCGGCGACGGCCGCCAGCATGCACAGCGCCGACAGCGCCAGCACGGCGCCCGCGACGCGCGTCGCAATGGACGCTCCGGATGCGCCGGCGCCTGCCAGCGTCGCCGGATGACGCGACCGTGCCCAGCCGATCGCGATGCCGATCACCAGCGCCACGCTCATCTGGCTTTGCGGCATCACGAGCACGCCGGAAAACAGGCTGTCGACGACAATGCCACTCACGGCCACGATGCAGGTCGCGCACAGCGCCTGTTCGGTCGACTCGGCGGCGCCGACCGTCCTGCCGGCGCGCAGCAGCCCGCGTGCGCCCGCGCCCAGCATAAAGAGCACACACAGCAGCGCCGGCAGGCCCCACTCGGCCGCGATCTGCAGCAGCCAGTCGTGCGGATGGGCGCCGGTATGCAGGTCGGCGCCGTAGTGGGCGAAGTGCTGGGGACCGACGCCGAGCAAGGGATGGCGAACGATGAGCTCGGCTGCGCGCTTCCACAGGAACTGGCGGCCCGAGATTGGGTTGCTGGCCGACCGGCCCAGCATGTCGCCGGACAGGCCATACGCGTCCAGGCCGGCGGCGACCGGAATGACGAAATACAGCAGCAGGTACAGGACCGCGCCGGCGAGCGCCGTGGCCGCGAGCGCCGCAAGCATCGGCCTGGCCTGGCGCCCGCGCAACAGCCACGCGACGGCGGCGCCGGCCGCGAGCGCGAGCATGGTCGCACGCGATTCCGTAAAGAAGACCAGCGACCACCAGTACGCCGCGACCAGAAACGCGACCCGGCGCGTCCAGCTTGCGCGCGCACTGGCGGCGACCAGCAAGACCAGCAGCGGCAGCAGCGCCGTCTGCGCATGGTTGAAAAAGCGTATGTTGCTGAACCCGGTGGACAGGTCCTGGAACTCGATCTGCGTATGCGCCGCCAGCGCCGCCACATAGACCAGCAAAACGCGCAGCGAATACAAGGCACACACCGCGCCGACGACTTGCAGCAGGCAGTGGCGCTCAAGCGCGTCGCCCGATGCAAACTCGTCGGCGACCAGGATTGCCGACAGGCCGAGCATGACGAACATCGCCCATTCGCTCAGCGCATGGGCCAGCGAGACTGTCCCGATCGTCGCGCACGCGCCTAGCGCCAGGAAGACCGCACCGGCGCCGCGCAGCATCAAGGGCACCGCCTGCAGCGCGCGCGCCAGCTGGCCGGTGAGCAGCGCGCCTGTCAGGCCGAGCCCGAGCACGGCCAGTTCGATGCAGCGCTGCTGGTCGTGGCCATTCGCCCGCAGGAAATTCAGGGCGATGGCGAGCACCAGCACGTAGCTGTAGCGCAAGCGCCGTGTCGCGCTACGCGCCATATCGAAGATCGCTGCCGATGTCATCCCTTGGTCCCGTCGTGGTGCAGTACGCCAAAAACGCAAAAAAGCCGCCCGAAGGCGGCTTGGTTCAGGTCAGGCGATATTAGCTGCCGACGCTGTTCTTGAGCAGGGTTTGCTTTGCGGTGTCGTTGGTGACGGTGGTGGCCACGTTCCAGGTGATCGTGGTCTGACCATCAGCGCTCGACGGGGTCATGGTGAAAGTCAGGCCGTCCACGCCGCTACCAATACCGGTCGCGAATTTTGCGGTGATCACGCCAGCTGCCACGGTGGTGTCCGGGTTACCCAGCAGTTCCTTGGTCGGGGTGAAGGACGGGATGGCGGTCGGGGTGCCGCTGCTGGTGGTGTTGCAGTTGGTCTTGTCGCCGCCAGCTTCCTGGATGCAGTTGGCCACTGCGGTCTGCAACGATGCGACCGAGCTCAGCGCTGCGCCGGTCTTGGCCTTGATGACATAGTTCGAGTAGGCCGGGATGGCAACGGCGGCCAGGATACCGATGATCGCGACAACGATCATCAATTCGATCAGGGTGAAACCGCCTTCGGCTTTCTTGCTGATTTTAGGTGCTTGCATGGTCATTCTCCAGTATGAGGTAAAGGGTAGTTCGATCCGATAGTGCTGCTTGCTTCGCCCTCATCTATATGCAATCGCCGTGCCAGCTTATTTCCATGTGGAATTATTAGCGTAACGCCATTTTTGCAGCTTATTAGACGTGTTTTTTTGTTGGCGGGTGACATTTTTTGTCATATTTACAGCCAAAATTCGTTGGACGACGGCTGAGCGCTGGAACAAAATTGGTCACACTGCGGCGTCAGCGGCATCTGCCCGCACCGCGGCACGATTCGTCTGAAGAAAAAGAAAAGCCGCCCGAAGGCGGCTTTATCTCAGTCAAGCTAGTTCAGCGATTAGCTGCCGACGCTGTTCTTCATCAGGGTTTGCTTGGCGGTGTCGTTCGTGACGGTCGTAGCCACTTTCCAGGTGATGGTGGTCTGGCCATCGACGTTCGACGGGGTCAGGGTAAAGGTCATGCCATCCACGCCGCTGCCGATGCCGGTCGCGAATTTTGCGGTGATCACGCCAGCCGCCACGGTAGTGTCCGGATTGCCCAGCAGTTCCTTGGTCGGGGTGAACGATGGGATGGCGGTCGGGGTGCCGCTGCTGGTGGTGTTGCAGGTGCTTGCGGCGCCACCAGCTTCTTGGATGCAGTTGGCCACTGCGGTCTGCAACGATGCGACCGAGCTCAGCGCTGCGCCGGTCTTGGCCTTGATGACGTAGTTCGAGTAGGCAGGGATGGCAACGGCGGCCAGGATACCGATGATCGCGACGACGATCATCAATTCGATCAGGGTGAAACCGCCTTCGGCTTTCTTGCTGATTTTCGGTGCTTGCATGGTCATTCTCCAGTATGGGTAAGGGGTACTTCAAGTCGGTTGGTACTGCTTGCTTCGCCCTTTCCTATATGCAAGCGGTGTGCCAGCTTATTTCCACACGGAATCGTTAGCACGAAGTCATCTAATCTGTGATTTGCCCCGGTTTTTGGCTTTGTATTGACAATTTCTGTCACCTGAACATGAGCAAAATTTGTCAGTACACGCTGAAATCGAATTGGCCCGACAAAAAATGTCGTAAGGAAATAAAAAAGGGAGCCGAAGCTCCCCTCTATTTAGTGCACCAGCCTATTAGATTAGAGCATCGCCTTCAGCAGGCGAGCCATTTCCGACGGGTTCTTGGTGACCGTGATGCCGCAAGCTTCCATGATTTCCAGCTTGGCTTGCGCGGTATCGGCGCCGCCCGAGATCAGCGCGCCGGCGTGGCCCATGCGCTTGCCCGGAGGCGCGGTGACGCCAGCGATGAAGCCGACGACCGGCTTCTTCATGTTGTCCTTGATCCAGTACGCAGCGTTCGCCTCGTCCGGGCCGCCGATCTCGCCGATCATGATGACGGCATCGGTTTCAGGATCGTCGTTGAACATCTTCATCACGTCGATGTGCTTCAGACCGTTGATCGGGTCGCCGCCGATGCCGACTGCCGACGATTGACCCAGGCCCAGCGCGGTCAGCTGACCGACGGCTTCATAGGTCAGGGTGCCCGAGCGCGACACGACGCCGATGCGGCCCTTGCGGTGGATGTGACCCGGCATGATGCCGATCTTGATTTCGTCAGGGGTGATCAGACCCGGGCAGTTCGGGCCCAGCAGCAGGGTCTTCGAACCGGCCTTGGCCATACGATCCTTGACTTCCATCATGTCACGGACCGGGATGCCTTCGGTGATGCAGATCGCCAGGTCCAGCTCGGCTTCGACAGCTTCCCAGATCGCAGCGGCGGCGCCTGCCGGCGGCACGTAGATCACGGAAACGTTGGCGCCGGTTTCTTTCTTGGCTTCCTTGACGTTGGCGAAAATCGGGATGCCTTCGAAGTCTTCACCGGCTTTCTTCGGGTTCACGCCGGCCACGAAAGCTTCACGGCCGTTCGCGTAGTCGCGGCACATGCGGGTGTGGAACTGGCCGGTCTTGCCGGTGATGCCCTGGGTGACTACTTTGGTATCTTTGTTGATCAGAATCGACATTTTGTTTCCTTCGCGAATTAAGCTTGGCCAGCGGCAGCGGCAACCACTTGCTTCGCTGCGTCTTCCATGGTGTCAGCCGAGATGATCGGCAGGCCGGAGTCGGCCAGCATCTTCTTGCCCAGGTCTTCGTTGGTGCCCTTCATGCGCACGACCAGCGGCACTTGCAGCGACACAGCCTTCGATGCGGTGATGACGCCTTCGGCGATCACGTCGCAACGCATGATGCCGCCGAAGATGTTGACCAGGATTGCCTTCAGGCCCGGGTTCTTCAGCATGATCTTGAATGCTTCGGTGACTTTCTCAGCCGTCGCACCGCCGCCCACGTCCAGGAAGTTGGCCGGCTCGCCGCCGAACAGCTTGATGGTGTCCATGGTGGCCATGGCCAGGCCGGCGCCGTTCACCAGGCAGCCGATGTTGCCGTCCAGCGAGATGTAAGCCAGGTCGAATTTCGACGCCTCGACTTCGGCCGGATCTTCTTCGTCCAGGTCGCGGTAGGCGACGATTTCCGGGTGACGGAACAGGGCGTTCGAGTCGAAGTTGAACTTGGCGTCCAGGGCGATGACCTTGCCGTCGCCGGTCAGGATCAGCGGGTTGATTTCGGCCAGCGAGGCGTCGGTTTCCCAGTAGGCTTTGTACAGGCCTTGCAGGTTGACGCGGGCTTGCTCGATCGAGGCTTCCGGCACGCCGATCTTGCGGGCGACGTCATCGGCATCCGCATCGGTCAGGCCGACGCTCGGGTCGATCACGACGTTGTGGATCTTTTCCGGGTTGCTGTGCGCGACTTCTTCGATGTCCATGCCGCCTTCCGACGAGGCCATCAGCACGACGCGCTGGGTGACGCGGTCGGTGACCATCGACACGTACAGTTCTTTCTTGATGTCCGCGCCTTCTTCGATCAGCAGGCGGCGCACTTTCTGGCCTTCCGGGCCGGTCTGGTGGGTGATCAGCTGCATGCCCAGGATCTGGTTCGCGTATTCGCGCACCTGGTCCAGCGACTTGGCAACTTTCACGCCGCCGCCCTTGCCGCGGCCGCCAGCATGGATCTGGGCCTTGACCACCCAGACCGGACCGCCCAGCTCTTCAGCTGCCTTGACAGCGCCGTCGACCGAGTCGCACGGAATGCCGCGCGGAACGGTCACTCCGAACTTTCGGAGGATCTCTTTGCCCTGATACTCATGGATTTTCATGCTGGCTTCCCTTCTTTTATTACTGATTAGATAAAATTTAGCCCGTCACTACCTTCAAGGCCCAGCGCGGGTAGTACTTGGCGACGGCCGGGCCGTCGGTGCGCAATGCGTGGCAGCGATCGAGTTCATAAGGACGCTCGGACGATTGCTCGGCCGTGCGGTTTTCCATGGCGTCGTCGGCAAAGGCCTGGATTGCCGCGGTGGGCAGGACCTGTGCCAGCTCGGTCAAGTGGGTGCATCCGAGGACGCCGGACAGGCGGTCCTTCAGGTGCAGCCGGAAATGTTTCAGCAGCGACAAGCCGATCAGCTTCTTGTAAGCGGGACCGATGGTGTCGCAATAACCGGGATAGGGTACGGCATCTGACGAAGCTTCGGCGTCCGCGATAAGCATGTCGCGGTCGATGGTGATGCGCAGCTTGAGGTCGTGCACAGGCAGCCCGCCCGGACGCTGGCCGGAAGGCAGTTCGATATCGTGGGTCTTGATGTCGCGGATGCAGGCGTCGAGGTCCCACAGCCCATCGTCGCGCGCGTACGCTTCGACGGTAATGGCGCGCGTGTGCCTTAGCTTACGCGGAGCGGGGGATGACAGGGGCATAAACACCAATGCCGGAATGCGGCGAAAAAATTTGCAGCCGTTGTGCCTGATGCACGTTGCCGCAGCTTCTACGGCAACAACCGCTCTTGCGGCGCTGCTTAAACCATGAAAGTTTAGCACAGCACGCTGGCGGATGCACCCGGCTGCCGATTTGGCGGGCAGTTTTACGGGGAAGATGAAGGGAATTGTTGCAAAGATGACGACGCGGCGGAAGCACCAAAGTGCAAGCGCACAGCGTCATTCCGCCGTTGAGGAGTGTGCCGCTGGCACATCGGCGGGTGGCGCTGTGCGCTTGCGCCTTTTATTACTCGTCTTCGTCGCCCTGTCCCTGCAGCGCGCTGCGGATCGCGCCCTGCGAGAAACCACGCGCCATGAGGAAGCGCATCTGCTTGCTGCGGTCTTCGGCGTCCTGGGGGACCCGATTGAACTTGCGGCGCCAGACTTCGCGGGCACGCGCCACTTCGGTATCCTTCAGCCCGGACTTGAGCTCGTCGAGCTCCTCGCCCTTCAGACCGTGTTGCTGAAGTTCGGCCAGCACGCGGCTGTTGCCGTAGCGGCCGGCTCGGCGGTGCACCAGGGATTCGGCGAACCGTTCCTGCGACAGCCAGTTGTTCTTTTCAAGGAAATCGAGGAGGGCTTCGACATCGTCACCCTCCTCGGCATAGCGAGACAGCTTGCGCCCGAGCTCGATCCGGCTGTGCTCGCGCATCGAAAGATACTTCAATGCACGAGCCTTAAGACTAAGGACCTGTCTCACCGGGCGCTATCGAGAATTACTCGTCGCCACTGACTTCGGCGGGAGCAGCTGCCGGCGCTGCACCGGCAGCGACCGGCGCCAGTTCGCGCACGCCCAGGGCGGCACGAACCTTGTTCTCGATTTCGCGTGCCAGGGCCGGACGGTCTTTCAGGAACTGACGTGCATTGTCCTTGCCCTGACCGATACGCTCGCCGCCGTAGCTGTACCACGAACCCGCCTTCTCGACGATCTTGTTGTCCACGCCCAGGTCGATGATCTCGCCTTCGCGGGAAGTGCCTTCGCCATACAGGATGTCGAAGTGGGCTTCCTTGAACGGCGGCGCGATCTTGTTCTTGACGACCTTGACTTTGGTTTCGTTACCGATCACCTCGTCGCCCGACTTGATCGAACCGGTACGGCGAATGTCCATGCGCACGGAGGCGTAGAACTTCAGCGCGTTGCCGCCGGTCGTGGTTTCCGGGCTGCCGAACATGACGCCGATCTTCATACGGATCTGGTTGATGAAGATCACCAGGGTGTTCGTACGGTTGATCGAACCGGTCAGCTTGCGCAGCGCCTGCGACATCAGACGGGCTTGCAGGCCCGGCAGGGAATCGCCCATGTCGCCTTCGATTTCGGCGCGCGGCGTCAGTGCCGCCACCGAGTCGATGACCACCAGGTCGACGCTGCCCGAGCGCACCAGCGCGTCGGTGATTTCCAGCGCCTGCTCACCGGTGTCCGGCTGCGAGATCAGCAGCTCGTCCAGCTTGATGCCCAGCTTTTGCGCGTAACCCACGTCGAGCGCGTGCTCGGCGTCGATGAAAGCGCAGGTGCCGCCCAGCTTTTGCATCTGGGCGATGGTCTGCAGGGTCAGCGTGGTTTTACCCGACGATTCCGGACCGTAGATCTCGACGATACGGCCGCGCGGCAGGCCGCCGACGCCCAGCGCGATGTCCAGGCCCAGCGAGCCGGTCGACACGGTCTGCACTTCCTCGACCGGCGAGTTGGCGTCCATACGCATGACCGAGCCCTTGCCGAATTGCTTTTCGATCTGCGCGAGGGCGGCAGCCAGTGCCTTGCCCTTCTCAGCTGCATTTACTGCGGATTTTTTGTCGTCCATAACTTTCTTTCTGTCCTAGAGTGAACCAAGATGAGGGGCGCTCGCGCGTTTTCAATAGGGAGTACTGTATAAAATCCCAGTGGTTTTGGCAAGCGATATTTACCGTTGTTGTGACCAAACCGCCTTGTCGGAACTACCACCGAGCTGACGCGTCAGACGCTCTATCGGAGCGAACGCACTATATAGGGACTGCGGCCGCGTTTTAAAGGTTTCCTTGTTGCGGATTATCAAACACAATATGCGCGTAAACGGCCTGCAACGACAAACCCTGGGAGTCATGAGCGATGCGTATTTTACTTGCCGAAGATGACAGCGTGTTGGCCGACGGCCTGACTCGCTCGCTGCGCCAGTCCGGCTATGCGATCGACTGCGTCAAGAACGGCCAGGATGCCGACACCGCGCTGTCTACCCAGGAGTTCGACCTCCTGATTCTCGACCTCGGCCTGCCCAAGCTGTCCGGCCTGGAAGTGCTCAAGCGCCTGCGCGCGCGCGGCTCGCTGCTGCCGGTGCTGATCTTGACCGCCGCCGATTCGATCGAACAGCGCGTCGGCGGCCTGGACGCCGGCGCCGACGACTACATGGCCAAGCCGTTCGCGCTGTCGGAGCTGGAAGCGCGCGTGCGCGCCCTGACCCGGCGCGGCCAGGGCGGCGGCTCGAGCGTGATCCGCCACGGTCCGCTGGTGTACGACCAGGTCGGACGCAGCGCCCACATCAACGACGAGATGGTCGACCTGTCGGCGCGCGAACTCGGCCTGCTCGAAATCCTGCTGGCGCGCACCGGCCGCCTGGTGTCCAAGGAACAGCTGGTCGACCACCTGTGCGAATGGGGCGAGGAAGTCTCGAACAACGCGATCGAAGTCTACGTGCACCGGCTGCGTAAGAAAATCGAGACCGGCGGCATCCGCATCGCCACCGTGCGCGGGCTGGGCTATTGCCTCGAACGCTACACCGACGGCACGCGCCAAGGCCCGGATGCGCTTCCGGGCAGCGCCCACGGCGGCAAGTGAAGCGCAGCGCAAGCGCCGACCTCGATCGGCCCTGGCACAAGCAGGAACGGCTGCCCGCGCCACCTTATGTGCCGCCCCAGCCCGAGCCCGAAGAAAGCATCCAGCACTCGCTGTTCGGCGAGATCCTCGACTGGATGCTGGCGCCGCTGCTGCTGCTGTGGCCGATGAGCATCGCGATCACCTACCTGGTCGCCAAGTCGATCGCCAATCAACCGTTTGACCATGCCCTCGAGGACAGCGTCACCGTGCTGGCCCAGCAAGTGAAACAGGTCGACGGCCGCGTGGTGACGCGCTTGCCCGGCAGCGCACGCGATTTCCTGCGCGCCGACGACGTCGACAGCGTCTACTTCCAGGTCAGCGCGCCCGATGGCGCCGTGGTCGACGGCGACCGCGACTTGCCGCTGCCATCCAGCGAGGACGCCGAACGCAGCGGCCGCGTGCACTTTCGCAACGAGACCCTGCACGGCGCGCCGGTGCGCGTCGCCTATGCCTGGGTCAACCTGGCGCCGCTGCTCGACCCGAAGATCGAACCGCCGCTGGCGCTGGTGCAGGTGGCCGAGACGCTCGACAAGCGCGCCCAGCTCGCCAACGAGATCATCAAGGGCGTGATCCTGCCGCAGTTCATCATCCTGCCGGTGATCCTGGCGCTGGTCTGGTTCGCGCTGTCACGTGGGCTGTCGCCGCTGGCCCAGCTGCAGGAGCGCATCCGCGCGCGCCCGCCCGACGACCTGTCGCCGATCGATTCGCGCCAGGTGCCGGAAGAGATCTCGCCGCTGGTCGGCTCGCTCAACGACATGCTGGCGCGCCTGACGCACACGATCGACGCCCAGAAGCGCTTCATCGCCGATGCCGCGCACCAGATGAAGACGCCGCTGGCCGGCATGCGCATGCAGTCCGAACTCGCGCTGCGCCAGGTCGACCCGGACGAGATCCACCGCTCGCTCGAACAGCTGGCCAAGAGCTCGGAATCGGCGACGCGCCTGGTCAACCAACTGCTGGCGCTGGCGCGCGCGGAAAACCCGCCGCATGCCGGTATGGCGCTCGAACCGCTCGACCTGCCGCTGCTGGCGCGCGACGTGGTGCAGGATTGGGTGCAGGCCTCGTTCGCGCACGAGATCGACCTCGGCTACGAGGCTCCCGACGGCGCCGTGGACATCGCCGGCAACCCACTGATGCTGCGCGAGCTGCTGTCGAACCTGATCGACAATGCGCTGCGCTACACACCACCCGGCGGCAGCGTGACGGTGCGCGTGCGCAGCGACGCCGGTCAGGCGCTGCTCGAAGTCGAGGACACCGGCCCCGGCATCGCGCTAAGCGAGCGCCCGCGCGTGTTCGAACGTTTTTATCGCATCCTCGGCTCGAGCGCGCCGGGCTCGGGCCTGGGCCTGGCGATCGTGCGCGAGATCGCCCAGCAGCACGGCGCCGAGATCCAGATCTTCAACAACCCGCGCAGCACGCATAAAAAATTCCCCGGCAGCCTGTTCCGGCTGACCTTCCCGCCACCCGACATGCACGCCCCCGATGCCGACTGAATCGCCGATCGCGCCCGCTCCCCATGACCACGACCGCGACCGCGGCCATGACCGAGACGGCGACCCGCAGCGCCAGCGCGCGCGCCTGCTCGCCTTGCGCGCGGCGCACTGGGCACGCACGAGGCGCCTGACCGGGCTGCTGCTGGCGCTGTGGCTGGCGACCGGCTTTGGCACTGTGTTCTTCGCACGCGACCTGGCGCACTTGTCGGTGTTCGGCTGGCCGCTGTCGTTCTACCTGGCGGCCCAAGGCGCGTCGCTGATCTACCTGGCCATCATCGGCGGGTACGCCTGGCGCATGCGCCTGCTCGACCGCGCGTTTGCGCGCCAGCTCCGAGAGGCCGCGTGAACGCCGGCGGTCTGAAGCCGGCCGCGCCGACGCCGGAAAAGACGCGCAGCTATTTTCGCCGGCTGTCGCGCTACTACCTGTGGTACACGGCCTGCTTCGGCATGTTCCTGGCTTCGCTCGCGATCCTGGAAAACGAAGGCATGCCGAGACAATGGATCGGCTACCTGTACATGTTCGCGACCATCTTCCTGTACGCGGCGATCGGCGTGGTCAGCCGCACCTCGAACGTGTCCGAGTACTACGTGGCCGGGCGGCGCGTGCCGGCGCTGTTCAACGGCATGGCGACCGCCGCCGACTGGATCTCGGCGGCCAGCTTCATCAGCCTGGCCGGCACGCTGTACCTGCACGGCTTCGACGCGCTCGCTTACGTGATGGGCTGGACCGGCGGTTACTGCCTGGTGGCCCTGCTGATCGCGCCCTACCTGCGCAAGTTCGCTCAGTACACGGTGCCCGACTTCCTGGCGGCGCGCTACGGCGGCGGCGTGACCGATGGCAGGAACGACAGGCGCGCCAACACCGTCCGCGCGCTGGCGGTGGGCGCCACCATCGTGGTCTCGTTCACCTATGTGGTCGCGCAGATCTACGCAGTCGGGCTGATCGCCTCGCGTTTTACGGGCGTGGACTTCTCGGTCGGGATCTTCCTCGGTTTGGCGTCGATCCTGGTGTGCTCGTTCCTGGGTGGGATGCGCGCGATCACCTGGACCCAGGTGGCGCAGTACATCATCATCCTGGTCGCCTTTTTGATTCCGACCATCTGGCTGTCGATGAAGTTCGCCGGCAACCCGGTGCCGCAAGTGGCCTACGGCTCGGTGCTGCCCAAGCTTGCCAAGCGCGAAGCCCAGCTGGCGATCGACCCGCGCGAGCAGGAAGTGCGGGCACGGTTCCAGGCGCGCGCCGATGCCTACGCTAGAGCGCTGGCGCACTTGCCGCGCTCCTGGCAACAGGGCAAGGTCGAGGCCCAGCGCCGCCTGGACGCCGCGCGCGCTCGCAGCGCGCCGCTGGCCGAGGTGCGCGCCGCCGAACGCGCACTGGTCGCCTATCCGCGCAATGCCGACGAAGCGGCCCATGTCTGGCTCGAAGAACGCGCGGCCGCCCTCGCGCGCGCGCAGGCGCCCGAGCCGCACGCCGAACCCTTCCCCGGCAAGACGCGCCAGGAATCCGACATCCGCCGCAACAATTTTCTAGCGCTGGTGTTCTGCCTGATGTTCGGCACCGCCGCGCTGCCGCACATCCTGATGCGCGCATATACCACGCCGTCGGTGCACGAGACCCGCGTGTCGGTGTTCTGGACGCTGTTCTTCATCCTGCTGATCTACCTGACCATGCCGGCGCTGGCCGTGCTGGCCAAGTACGACATCTACACATCGCTGGTCGGGAGCAGCTTCGACAAGCTGCCGACCTGGGTCTCGTACTGGGCCAGCGTCGACAAGGCCAACCCGCTCATCAGCATCGTCGACATCAACGGCGACGGCATCGTGCAGCTGGCCGAGATCGCCATCGACGGCGACGTGCTGACCCTGGCCACGCCGGAAATCGGCGGCCTGCCCTACGTGATCTCAGGCCTGGTCGCGGCCGGCGGCCTGGCGGCGGCGCTGTCCACCGCCGACGGCCTGCTGCTGGCGATCTCGAACGCGCTGTCGCACGACATCTACTACAAGATCGTCGATCCGCACGCCTCGACCCAGAAGCGCGTGACGATCTCCAAATTGCTGCTGCTGGCGGTGGCCTTCATCGCCGCCTACGTGGCGTCGCAGAAGCCGGCCGACATCCTGTCGCTGGTCGGCGCGGCCTTCTCGCTGGCCGGATCGACGCTGTTCCCGGCGCTGGTCGCGGGCGTGTTCTGGAAGCGCGCGAATCACTACGGCGCGGTGTCCGGCATGGTCGGCGGCTTCCTGGTCTGCCTGTACTACATGCTGCATACCAATCCGATCCTGGGCGGCGATGCGAGCGCCACCTGGTTCCACATCGCGCCCATCTCGGCCGGCGTGTACGGCGTGCCGGCCGGGATGGCGATCCTGGTGGCCGTGAGCCTGCTCACGCCCGCGCCCGCGCGCGCGGCCGAGGGGCTGGTCGAGCACATTCGCGCGCCGGAAAGCCTGTGAATCCAGCTACCCATGCGATGATGCGGCTTTGACCTCGACCTCACCCATGCAGCACCCGACTCCCACCTCGCGCCAGCGCCTGCGCCGGCTGACCGGCATGCACGCGATGCTGCTGTGGGCCGCGCTGGCCGGCCTGGCCGGCGCGCTGGCCACGATCGCCTTCCGCGACGGCCTGGCGGCGCTGCAGCGCCTGCTGGTCGGACACGACGGCTCCTTCGTCGACATGGCGGCCGCGCTGCCCTGGCCGGTGCGCATCGCCCTGCCCTGCCTGGGCGGCGTGGTGGCCGGCGCGGTGCTGGTCTGGGCGCGGCGTCTGCCCGGCACCAAGCCACCCGACTACATGGAAGCGATCACGGTCGGCGACGGTCGCGTGCCGATCCGCCAGACCCTGCTGCGCAGCTTGTCGTCGATGTGCACGATCGCCTCGGGCGGCTCGATCGGCCGCGAAGGGCCGATGGTGCAGCTGGCCGCGCTGTGCGCTTCGCTGGTCGGGCGCGCCGCGCGCTTCGACCCGGCCCGGCTGCGCCTGCTGGCTGCCTGCGGCGCCGCGGCCGGCATCGCCTCGGCCTACAACGCGCCGATCGCCAGCGCCTTCTTCATCACCGAGATCGTACTGGGCACCATCGCCATCGACACGCTCGGCCCGATGATGATCGCGGCGGTGGTCGCCAACGTCACCATGCGCCGCTTCCCGGGCTACCGGCCGGTGTACGAGATGCCGCCGTTTCCGGACGTGGCGCTGTTTGACGTCGCCTGGTTCGCGCTGCTGGGCATCCTGGCCGGCCTGCTGGCGCCGCAATTCCTGCGCCTGCTGCGCCTGGCCACCCAAGGCTTTCAAAAGACCCGCCTGCCGGCGCCGCTGCGCCTGGGGCTGGGCGGACTCGGCGTCGGTGTGATCTCGGTGTGGGCGCCGCAGGTGTGGGGCAACGGCTATGAAGTGGTCAACACGCTGCTGCACCAGAACTGGCTGTGGAGCGCGGTGCTGGCGATTCTGCTGCTGAAGGTCGCGGCGACGTTGTGCACGGCCGGCTCGGGCGCGGTCGGCGGCATCTTCACGCCCACGCTGTTCGTCGGCGCGGCGCTCGGCCAACTGTTCGGCCAGGCCGTGCATGCACTGTGGCCGGCGGCGGCGGCCACCACGGCGGCAGGCGCCGCCTACACCATCGTCGGCATGGGCGCGTTCCTGGCCGCGGCGACCGGGGCGCCGCTGATGGCGATCCTGATGATCTTCGAGATGACGCTCAGCTACCAGGTGATGCTACCGCTGATGCTGGCCTGCGTGATCGCCTACTTTTTGGCGCGCAGCATGGGTGGGCCGTCGATGTACGAGATCACCGCGCGCCACCGGCGCGACGAAGAGGCACGCACGCGCTTGCGCGCGACCCAGATGCACGAGCTGATCCGCCCGGCCGAGACCGTGCTGCCGCTGGACGCCGGCATGGACGAGATGCTGGCCATGTTCGGCAGCCATCCGGTCAAGTACCTGTACGTGGTCGACGCCGACGAGCGCTACCAGGGCGTGGTGGCGCTGCGCGACCTGGCCGCCCAGCCGCCGGGCGCTGAAGCCGAGACCGAAACGCGCCTGGCGCGCGACGTGGTGCGGCGCGACGCCCTGCCGCTGGTCACGCCCGGGATGAGCCTGGGCGAAGCCGCGCGCCAGTTCCAGCTGCACCATGGCGAGCGCCTGCCGGCCGTGAAGAGCGAGGCCGACCCACTGCTGCTCGGCGTGGTCTACAAGACGGCGCTGCTGGATGCGTTTGCGCGGCTGCAGCCGGCCGAGGTGCCGGGACTGCGCTCGTAAACACCGTCGCCCCGGCGAAGGCCGGGGCCCATACCGAGCCGGAGACTCCGGATAATCAGCATGGGCCCCGGCTTCCGCCGAGGCGACGTTGGTAATGCGACTGTTAACTCAGACCACGATGGTCTGGTGCTCGCCTTCCGCGCGCGCGCGGATCTCGCCGATGCGGTACACGGTCTCGCCGGCCGCCTGCAGCTGGGCCATCGCGGCGTCCGCGTTTTCTTTGGCGACGATCACGGTCATGCCGATGCCGCAGTTGAACACGCGGTGCATCTCGGCATCCGCCACGCCGCCGTGCTGCTGCAGCCACTGGAACAGCGGCGGCAGGGTCCAGGTCTCGCTGTCGAGCACCGCGGTCAGACCGTCCTGCAGCACGCGCGGGATGTTCTCGACCAGGCCGCCGCCGGTGATGTGCACCAGGCCTTTCACTTCCATCGACTGCATCAGCGCCAGCAGCGGTTTCACATAGATGCGGGTCGGCTCCATCAGCGCGTCGGACAGCTTCTTGCCGTGGAAGTCCGCGTCCAGGTCCGGCTTGGAGACGTCGATGATCTTGCGCACCAGCGAGTAGCCGTTCGAGTGGATGCCCGACGACGCCAGGCCCAGCACCACGTCGCCCGGGGCGATCTTGGTGCCGTCGATGATCTGCGATTTTTCCACCGCGCCGACCGCGAAGCCGGCCAGGTCGTACTCGCCGTCCGGGTACATGCTCGGCATTTCGGCGGTCTCGCCGCCGATCAGCGCCGCGCCGGCCTGCTCGCAACCTTGCGCGATGCCCTTCACGACACTGGTCGCGGTCGCCACGTCCAGCTTGCCGCAAGCAAAGTAATCGAGGAAGAACAGCGGCTCGGCGCCCTGCACCAGGATGTCGTTGACGCTCATCGCGACCAGGTCGATGCCGACCGTGTCGTGGCGATTCAGCTCGAACGCCAGCTTGAGCTTGGTGCCGACGCCGTCGGTGCCCGAGACCAGCACCGGCTCCTTGTATTTCTTGCTGATTTCAAACAGCGCACCGAAACCGCCGATGCCGCCGAGAACGCCTTCGCGCATGGTGCGCTTGGCGAACGGTTTGATCGCTTCGACCAGGGCATCGCCGGCATCGATATCGACACCGGCGTCGCGGTAGGAGAGAGAAACATTAGATGGTTGGCTCATGGTATTTGGCAGCGGAGGCGGTAAAATAGGTGGCGATCCGTCAAGGGAACACGCCCAATCCGCTATTCTAGCAAATGGCTGCGGCGGCGACGCTCAACCTGCCGCCGAACTCATAACAATAACGTCACATAAGAATAACGAATGCCCGCCCTTTCAGCCACACCCAGCGCAGCAGCTTTTATAATGCGCCATGTGGAAATGACATTTTTAGCATGAGACCGACGCCATGAAACAGCTGGTGCTCGATTTGGGCGCCGAGCCGGCGCAGAGCCTCGATACCTTCCAGGTAGGGGAAAACGCCGAGCTGGCGCACCTGATGCACCAGTTCGCGCAGCGTGCTTCGCGCGAGCATTTCTGCTACCTGTGGGCCGAGACCGGCACCGGCAAGACGCACCTGCTGCTTGGCCTGGCCGCCACGCCGGGCGCGCGCTACATCCCGTCCGATGCCGGGCCGAGCGAATTCGTCCATGCGCCGGACGTCACCCTGTACCTGATCGACGACATCGACCGTCTCTCCCCCGAGCGCCAGATCGACGCCTTCGCCCTGTTCAACCAGGTGCGCGAGCACGGCACCTACATGGTCTGCACCGGCCCGGTGCCGCCGGCCGTGCTGCCGGTGCGCGAAGACCTGCGCACACGCATGGGCTGGGGCCTGATCTACCAGATCCACGGCCTGTCCGACGACCAGAAGATCGAAGCCCTCACCCAGGCGGCCGAGGCGCGCGGTTTGACGCTGTCGGCCAGCGTGTTACCCTACCTGCTGTCCCATTTCAAACGGGACATGCGTTCCCTGGCCACCATGCTGGATGCGCTCGACCAGTATTCGCTCGAGACCCAGCGCCCGGTCACGCTGCCCCTGCTGCGCGATCTCTTGCTGCAAAACGAACCAAAACATGACTAAGCTCGCGCTGTTTGACCTCGACCACACCCTGCTGCCTATCGATTCGGACTTCGAATGGGGCCAGTTCCTGGTCCGCCAAGGCGTCGTCGATGCGGAGCAATACCAGCGCCGCAACGAAGCCTTCTTCGCCCAGTACCAGGCCGGCACGCTCGACCCGGTCGAGTATCTCGAATTCGCCCTCGGCACCCTGGCCGGCTTCGAGCCCGCCCATCTGCGCGCACTGCAGGACCGCTACATGGTCGAAGTGATCGGGCCGGCGATCCGCCCGCAGGCGCGCGCGCTGCTGCAGCAGCACGTCGATGCCGGCGATCTGGTCGCGATCATCACCGCCACCAACGCTTTTGTCACCGCGCCGATCGCGCGTGCGTTCGGCGTCGAGCACCTGATCGCGGCGCAGCCCGAACTGGACGAGCGCGGCCACCCGACCGGCAAGCTGGCCGGCACCCCGACCCAGGGCCACGGCAAGGTCACGCACATGCACGCCTGGCTGGACGGCCTGGGGCGTCCGTTCGACGGCTTCGAGCGCAGCTATTTCTACAGCGATTCGCACAACGACATTCCGCTGCTGTCCGTGGTTTCGCACCCGGTGGCGACCAACCCCAGCGCCCGGCTCACCGAGCACGCAAGCGCCCAAGGCTGGCCTTTACTCCATCTGTTCAATGATTAAAAAATTTATCCGTAAAATCCTTGGCGTGAAAGACCAGCGCGACCCTACCGAACCGGTGATCTATGGCCCGGACCAGCACGGCATCGACCCCAAACTCGTGTCGCCCAACGCAGTGCGCGTCACCCAGACGCTGCAGGAAGCCGGCTTCAAGGCCTTCGTGGTCGGCGGCGCCGTGCGCGACCTGCTGCTGGGCGTGAAGCCGAAAGACTTCGACATCGCCACGAACGCCACGCCGGAAGAGGTGAAAAAGCTGTTCCGGCGCGCCTTCATCATCGGCCGCCGCTTCCAGATCGTGCACGTGATGTTCGGCCAGGAGCAGCTGGAAGTGACCACCTTCCGTGGCAACGCCGACGCCAACGCGCCCAAGGACGAGCATGGCCGCGTCCTGCGCGACAACAGCTTCGGCCCGCAGCACGAAGATGCGGCGCGGCGCGACTTCACCGTCAACGCCATGTACTACGACCCGGCCACGCAATCGGTCCTCGACTACCATGACGGCGTCGAGGACATCCGCGCCAAGGTGATGCGCATCATCGGCCAGCCGGAAGCGCGCTACCGCGAAGACCCGGTGCGCATGCTGCGCGTGGTGCGCTTCGCGGCCAAGCTGCAGTTCACGATCGAGGCGGCCACGCGCGCGCCGATCCCGGTCATGGCCCCGTTGATCAACAACGTGCCGGCCGCGCGCGTGTTCGACGAGATGCTCAAGCTGCTGAAATCCGGCCATGCGCTGGCCTGCCTGAAGGAGCTGCGTTCGTCCGGCCTGCACCACGGCTTGCTGCCGCTGCTGGACGTCGTGATGGAACAGCCGATCGGCATGAAGTTCGTCACGCTGGCGCTGGAGTCGACCGACAACCGCGTCCGCGCCGGCAAGACGGTCTCGGACGGCTTCCTGTTCGCCTCGCTGCTGTGGCACCAGGTGCTGGAAAAGTGGAACGCCTACCGCGCCGCCGGCGAATCGCCGATCCCGGCGCTGCACCTGGCCGCCGACGACGTGCTCGACAACCAGACCGATTCGCTGGCCCTGCAGCGCCGCATCGCCACCGACATGCGCGACATCTGGGCGATGCAGCCGCGCTTCGAGCGCCGCAACGGTAAGAACCCGTACAAGCTGCTCGAGCACCCGCGCTTCCGCGCCGGCTTCGACTTCCTGCTGCTGCGCTGCGAGTCGGGCGAGCTCGATGCGGAACTGGGCAGCTGGTGGGCCGGCTTCTACGGCGGCGACATCGCCGAACGCGAACGCCTGGTCAATTCGCTCGGACGCGAATCGCAGGCCGGCGGCCTGAAGAAGCGTCCGCGCCGCCGCGGTCCGCGCCGTGCAGACGGTGAGGCTGGCGGTGAAGACGTCGGCAGCCCGGCCGCATCGGATGCAGGTTCCGCCGCGGGTTCGTCCGACCAATGATCGCCTGGATCGGCATCGGCGCCAACCTGGGCGACGCGCGCGCGCACGTGACGGACGCGCTCGCGCGTTTGAACCGTCTGCCCGACACCACGCTGCTGCGCGCATCATCGCTGTACCGCACCGCCCCGATCTATTCTTCCGGCGACGACTACATCAACGCCGTCGCCTGCCTGAACACCACGCTCGACGCACACGCCTTGCTGGCTGCCCTGCTCGACATCGAACAGGCGCATGGACGCGAGCGCCCTTACCGCAACGCCCCGCGCACGCTCGACCTCGACCTGCTGCTGTACGGCGACCAGGTCATCGCCGATGCACCGGCGCTGATCGTGCCGCACCCGCGCATGCATGAACGCGCCTTCGTGCTGGCGCCGCTGGCCGAACTCGCGCCGGAGCTGCACATCCCCGGACGCGGGCGCATCGCCAAGCTGCTGCCGGCGGTGGCGGACCAGAGCATCGACAAGCTCGATTGACGTCGACCCGGCGATGAAGTGGCGCCCGATGCAGCCGCAGGACCTCGACGCCGTGGTCGCCATCGCGGACCGGGTCCATCCCCGTTTTCCGGAAGAGCGCGCGGTGTTCGCGGACAAGCTGCGCCTGCACCCGGCAGGCGCGCTGCTGCTCGACAGCAGCCAGGGCTTGGGCGGCTATTGTTTCGCCCATCCCTGGCATGGCACCCAGCCGCCGCCGCTCGATACGGTGCTGGGCGCCCTGCCCTGCAACGCCGACGCCTTGTATCTGCATGACCTGGCCTTGCTGCCGCCGGCACGCGGCGCCGGCGCCGGCAGCGCCGCCGTGGACCTCGTGCTGGCCCAGGCGCTGGCGCTCAAGCTGGATCGCGTCTGCCTGGTCGCCGTCAACGGTTCCGTGCCCTATTGGTCGCGGCACGGTTTCGTGGCGCGCGAGTCGGCGCTACTGCAGGCCAAGCTGGCTTCGTATGGCGCCGACGCGCGCTGGATGATGCGGGCCGCTCGCCCCTGATTAGGTCAGCGCCAGCGCTCCCAGGCACAGCAGCAGCGCCACCGGCATCGCCACCAGCCCGACCTTCAGGAACTGCAGAAAACTCACTTCGACCCCTTCGCGCCGCAGCGCGGTCAGCCACAGCACCGTGGCGAGCGAGCCGGTCACCGACAGGTTCGGCCCCAGGTCGATGCCGATCAGCGTCGCCGCGGCGACGTGGGGCGGCGCATGGCTGGCCGCGACGGTGGCGCCCGCCATCAGGCCGGCCGGCAGGTTGTTGGCGATGTTCGACACCAGCGCAGTGGCGATGCCGGCGGCCCACACGCTCCACTGCGGCGCGCTCGCCTGCAGCTGCTCGAGCAGATGCGCCAGCTCGGCCGCGACGCCGATCTTCGACAGGGCCGCGACCAGCACGAACAGGCCGGCCACCAGCGGCAGCACGGCCCATGACATCTCGCGCCCCGCCTTGATCGCCAGCTTATGCGCGCGCAGGAACACGAGCGCGAAGGTGGCCACGCCGGCGATGCAGGTCGGCCAGCCCAGGTCCACGCCCAGCGCCGATGCGCTCAGCAGCGCCACGCCCATCACGAAGATGCCGAATGCGACGATGCGCGCCTCGACCGACAGCGGCGGCACCGGCACGTCCGACTGCATCTGCTGTTTCAGATCTTCGCGCTGCGACCAGTACAAGGCCACGAAGGTGACCACCACCGCAATAACCGATGGCACCAGGAACAGGCGGAACCACTCGCCCAGGCTCGGCATCTGGCCGGCGAAGACCACCAGGTTGGCCGGATTCGAGACCGGCAACATGAAACTGGCGGCATTCGCGATCAGCGCGCAGGCGAACAGGTGCGGCAGCGGCCGCTCCAGCCTGGCCGCCTTGGCCGCCGCCAGCACGGCTGGCGTCAGCACGACGGCGGTGGCGTCGTTGGACATGAAGGTCGTCACCACGATGCCGACGCCGTACACGAGGTAGAACAGGCGGCTGGCCGAGCCCTTGGCGTGGCGCACCGCCCAGGCCGCGATCCAGTCGAACAGGCCGGTGGTGCGCGCCATCTCGGCGATCAGCATCATCCCGATCAGGAACAGGTAGACGTCGGTGCCCTGCCGCACGGCGTGGCCGACTTCGCCCAGGGTCAGCTGGCCGGTGATCAGCAGCAGCAGCGCGCCCAGCACGGCCCACCAGGCCTCGCCGATGCGAAAAGGGCGCATCAGCACGCCGGCCGTGGAAAACGCCGCGATCGGCCAGACGATCAGTGGGGAGAGTGCCAGTTGCAGCATGAGAGCAATGTCGAGTGAGAAATCCGCATTGTACCGACAGGCATGCCCCGCACGCGGCGCCGACGGCTCACATTGCCGTATCTGTAATCTTCGACCGATATGGTCAAACTGACACTCGGCAAAATATCGGCCTTGGCATTACACTACGCCGTCGGTGCTTGGCCGACGGCTTTTTCGATTTACAAAGGAACTACGATGAGCGGATATTTGGGTGGCAAGGAGATGGTGGCAGGGACTTCGAACGAGGCGAGCGCGCCCGTTCCGCCGGCGCCGCCGGTCAAGGCCGTGACCATTCCATCTCTGCTGGCGCTGCGCGCAGCCGGCGTCAAGATCAGCATGCTCACCTGCTACGACGCCAGCTTCGCCGCGCTGATGGACCGTTGCGGCGTCGAGATCCTGCTGGTCGGCGATTCGCTCGGCATGGTCTGCGCCGGCTACGATTCGACGCTGCCGGTGACGGTGGCCGACGTCGCCTACCACACCGCTTCGGTCGTGCGCGGCCGCAAGCAGGCGCTGGTCGTCGCCGACATGCCCTTCGGCAGCTATCCGACGGAGGAGGCCGCCTACGACAACGCCGTGACGCTGATGCGCGCCGGCGCCCACATGGTCAAGATCGAGGGCGGCGCCTGGCTGGCCGAGACCGTGCACTTCCTGGTCGAGCGCGGCATCCCGGTGTGCGCCCACATCGGCCTGACGCCGCAGTTCGTGCACCAGCTGGGCGGCTACAAGGTGCAGGGCAAGACCGACACCGGCGCGGCGCAGCTGAAGGCCGACGCGCTGGCGCTGCAGGCGGCCGGCGCGGCGCTGGTCGTGCTGGAAGCGATTCCCGCGGCGCTGGGCAAGGAAGTCACGCAGCAGCTGCACATCCCGACCATCGGCATCGGCGCGGGTCCCGACTGCTCGGGCCAGGTGCTGGTGATGCACGACCTGCTCGGCGTCTTCCCGGGCCGCAAGGCGCGCTTCGTGAAGAACTTCATGGAAGGCCAGACCAGCATCGACGCGGCGATCAAGGCCTATGTCGGCGCGGTCAAGGACGGCAGCTTTCCGGCGCCGGAACACTGCTTCTGAGTCCGCGCGGGGGAACGCACGATGCACACGCCGGCCGACAACGCGTCCCCCGCTCAGGCAAGTGCGCAGCCTGCGGATAAGCAGGAATCTGCGCGCCTGTTCCTCGCGCTCTGGCCCGATCCAGACATGCGCGAGGCCCTGCGCGCTTGGCGCGACGCCTGGACTTGGCCGCGCGGCGCGTCGCCGGTCCACACCGATAAGCTGCACCTGACCCTGCACTTCCTCGGCGACCAGCCGCGCGCGCGCCTGCCCGAGCTGCTCGACGGTTTTACTGTTCCATTCACGCCGTTCGACCTGCGCATCGACACGGCCACGCTATGGCACAACGGTATCGCCGTGCTGGCGCCGACCCAGCCACCGCAGGCGCTGCTGGACCTGCACACGCAGCTGACCCAGGCCCTCGTCAAACTCGGCCTGCAGCCCGAGGTGCGCAGCTACCGTCCACACGTGACGATGGCGCGGCGCGCCGCCGACGCCGGCCTGCCGCCGCCCGGCCAGGCGCTCGACTGGCGCGCCGACCGCTACGCACTGGTCGAGTCGCGCCCGGGGCAAGGCGGTGGCTACACCGTCCTGCGCGAATACCGTTGAACGCCTGCCGGCTTACAAATCGCGTTTGACCACACGCGCATTCAGCGCAATCACCAGTCCCGACAAGGACAGCAGTCCCAGCGCCAGCGCGATGTTGGTATGCGCCGCGATCGAGCCGATGATCGGCGGCGCCATCAGCAGGCCGGCATAGCCCAGCGTCGCCACGGTCGCCAATCCGCCGCCGGCCGACATGCCGGGAATGCGCGCCGCCGCCGCGAAGATCAGCGGGACCACGTTCGCCGCCGACAGGCCGATCAGCGCCAGGCCGAGCGCCGACAGCGCGAAGTGCGTGCCCAGCACCGCCAGCATCAGCCCGCAGAACATGCCGAGCCCGCCCACCGTCATCACGCGCGCGGCGCCGAAGCGCAGCACCAGGCGGTCGCCGGCGAAGCGGCAGGCGGCCATCGCCACCGAGAACGCCGAGTAGCCGAAGGCGGCGGTGGCCGCGTCGACGTGCGCGCGCTCCTTCAGCAGCAGCGCGCTCCAGTCGACCAGCGCGCCTTCGACCGCGAAGCACAGCATCGCCAGCAGGCCGAGGAACAGCGCCGCGCCGCGCGGTAGGGCGAAGTGGCTGGCGTGCGGCGCCGGCGCGGCCTTCAGCAGGCGCGGCGCACACAGGGCGACGGCGATGGCCGTCAGCGCGCTCGCCATCAGCGCGCCGCGGCCGTCGCCCAGGCCGGCGCCGATCATCATGCCGCCCAGCGCCGCGCCGATCAGGCCACCCAGGCTGAAAAAGCCATGGAACGACGACATGGTCGGGATACCGCGCGCCGCCTCGACCTCGCTGGCGTTGGCGTTCATCGCCACGTCCAGCACGCCGTTGCTGGCGCCGAAGGCGTAGGCCGCCAGGAACAGCGGCAGCACGCCGCCGACGTTCATCAACAGGGCGCTGGTCAGCGCGAACAGCAAGGCGCTGGCGATGGCGGTGGCGCGCGTGCCCCAGCGTCCGGCGAGCGCGCCCGACAGCGGCATCGCCGAGACGGCGCCGCCGGCAATCGTCAGCAGCAGCAAACCGAGCGTGCCGGTATCGATGCCGGCGCGCGCCTGCACCAGGGGCACGTGCGCCGCCCACAGGCCGATGCCGGCGCCGTTGAGCAGGAAGACGGTGGAGACGGCCCAGCGCGCGCGTTCGACGGTGGGCCCGGCCTGTACGTCATCGACCGGCTTCATGAGCGGCTCCTCAAGGCCGGCGCTGCCGCCAGTTTGATCTCGGGCGCGCGCTCGCCCTCGCGCAGGCGCGCGAGCAGCTCGGGCGCGGCGTCCGCTTCCAGCACCAATTGGTCGATCTCGCCCAGCGGCGCGATCAGGAATGGCCCCGGTGCTTCCAGCCGTTCGTTGAGCGCCGCGACCACGCGCCGGCTGGCGGCGGCCAGCATCGCGCGCTTGAGCTGCGCTTCCTCGGCGTCGCTGGCGCCCAGGCCGCGATCGGCTTCGACGCTGCACACGCCGATCACGGCCAGGTTCACGCGCAAGCGCGCGATCTCGGCCACCGTATGGGCGCCGAGCACGGCGCCGGCGTGCGCTGCGTAGACGCCGCCCAGCAGCACCACGCGTGTGGTGCGCAGATGGTCGAGCGCCAGTACGATGCTCGGGCTGTTGGTGATGATGGCGGCGGCGCGCCCGTCCTCGAGCAGGCGCGCGAAAGCCAGGTTGGTGGTGCCGGCATCGACCAGCACCGTGTCGCCGGGACGCACGCTGTCCGCCAGCGCCTGCGCCAGCATCGTCTTGCGGGCGGCGTCGACATCCATGCGCTGGCCGAAGCTGGGTTCGGCGCGCGTGCGCCGCATCGCGCCGCCGTGCACGCGCCGCAGCAGGCCGGCCGCGTCGAGGTCGCGCAAGTCGCGCCGGATCGTGTCCTCGGATGTCTGGAATTGCTGGGCCAGCTCGGCCGCCAGCACTTTGCCTTGCCGCTCCACTGCATCTACGATGTGCTGCCGCCGTTCTTCTGCCAGTTGCATGGGTTCTCCTTGAGTTTGAGAAAACCTTACTGATTTACTTAAGAAAACGCAATAATAATTAAAAACATGCATAAACGTGCAAACATGATTTGCGCGTGTGAGTCGCGTTTCGGCTTGCTATACCAGAAGCATCAAGTGCTCGCGCTCCCAAGAACTGATAACGCGCGAAAACGTCGCGAATTCCAGTTCCTTCACCTCGCAGAACGCCTGCACGAACAGCGGCCCCAGCATCTCGGCCAGCGGCCGGCACAGGCGCAGCTGGTTGATCGCGTCTTCGAGGTTGCGCGGCAGGTCGCCGTGGATGTGTTCGGCGCTCTCCAGCGTCGGCGCGGACGGTTCGAGTCGTTCGACCATGCCGAGGTAGCCGCAGGCCAGCGTAGCCGCCATCGCAAGATAGGGATTGACGTCGACGCCCGGCACGCGGTTCTCGACGCGCCGGTTGACTGGGCCGGAATTCGGGATGCGGATGCCGCAGGTGCGGTTGTCGTAGCCCCAGTGCACGTTCATCGGCGCCGACTGGAAGCGCGATAGGCGCCGAAATGAATTCACGTGCGGCGCGAACAGCAGCGTTGCCGGCGGCACGTAGCGCTCCAGGCCGCCGATGAAGTGGCGAAACAGCGCGCTCTCGCCGCCATCCGCGTTGGAAAACACGTTGCGCCCGGCGCCGTCGACCACGCTCTGGTGCACGTGCATCGCGCTGCCCGGCTCGGTCTCCATCGGCTTGGCCATGAAGGTGGCGAAGATGCCATGACGCAGCGCCGTCTCGCGCACCGCGCGCTTGAACAGGAATACGCGGTCGGCCAGCTCGAGCGCGTCGCCGTGCGTAAAATTAATCTCCATCTGGCCGGCGCCGGCTTCGTGGATCAGCGTTTCGACACCCAGCTCATGCTGCTTGCAAAAGGTCGTCAGCTCCTGGAAGAACGGATCGAAGTCGTTGACCGCATCGATCGAATACGACTGCCGGCCCTGCTCGGCCAGGCCGGTACGGCCCATCGGCGGGCTCAAGGGCTCGTGCGGGTTGGTGTTGCGCGCCACCAGATAAAACTCCATCTCGGGCGCGACCACCGGGCGCCAGCCGCGTTCGCGATAGCGCGCCAGCACGCGCCGCAGCACCGAGCGCGGCGCCAGGCCGACCGGCTCGCCGTCGAAGTTGCTGCAATCATGGATGACCAGCGCCACGCGCTCGTTTGCCCAGGGCACGACGCGGATCGTCGCCGCATCCGGCACGCACACCATGTCGGGATCGGTCGCGCCAACGTACGGCGTGTTGTTGGGCTGCTCGCCGTGCACGGTGTTGAGCAGCACGCTCTTGGGCAGGCGCATCGACTCGCCGGCCAGGAACAGGTCTTTCGGCAAGATCTTCCCGCGCGCGATGCCGGTCATGTCGGGGATGACGCACTCGACTTCGTGGATATTGTGTTCGCGCAGGAATTCGCGCATCCCACTGCTTGCGCCTGGACTCATCGCCTCCCCTTGCCCGACCGGTGCGGATCGCGGGTTGGACGAATATAGCATCGGCTTCGGAATCTCGCAGTTCGTTGCATGAAACCCTCAGTTGGCGTCATGGCGATATCCAAGGCAAGCGATCCGCGCGATACTTGCTTTTATGGAACAGAATACCGACGACACGATCTCGACCCGCCGCATGTGGCGCAATTATGCGCTGGGGTGGTTGCTCTATACCCTGGTGACGGCCGTAGCGAACAACCTCGATGCACTCCACTTCAGCTGGCGCCTGTTGATGTCGGTCGCCATCGTCGTGCCGCAGGCGCTGGTACTGGCGCTGCACTGGCCGCTGAGCGGCTGGTTCGAGCGCAGGCATGCATCGCTGCTGCTGCGCTGCGCGGTCCACGTGGTGGCCGCGCCGACATTCGCCCTGTTGTGTTACGGGCCGATGATGTTCTCCGGCCCGGCCAAGTCCTTTGCGTTTAACATCTGGCCGCTACTCTACTTCGTACTGGGTTACGGCGTGGTCGCGACCATGTTCCAGATGGTGCGCGCCAACGCCGCCCGCCAGCGCCAGGCGATCGCGATCCAGCAGGCGCACAGCCTCTTGATCGCCACCGAACTGAATGCGCTGCGCAACAAGCTCAACCCGCACTTCCTGTTCAACACGCTGCACTCGATCATCGCGCTGACCCGCAAGGACCCGGACGCCGCCGAGACCGCGCTGTTCCAGTTCTCGGACATGCTGCGCTACGTGCTCGATGCCGAAAAGAACGGCGACCGCGTCACCCTCGACGATGAACTGGCCTTCGTGCGCGACTACCTCGAACTGGAAAGCCTGCGCCTGGGCGAACGCCTGCACATCGCCTGGGAACTCGACGACGATGCCGGCCGCCACGCCCTGCCCGCGCTGTCGCTGCAGCCGCTGGTCGAGAACAGCATCAAGCACGCCTTCAATCCGCACAGCCGGCCGGGCCGTTTGCTGATCCGCACCCGCGTCGACGAAGCCGCCGGCAAGCTCGCCATGACGGTCGGCGACGACGGTCCCGGCGCCGATCCCAGCCTGGTGCGCGCCTCGAACGGACTGGGTATCCGTACCGTCGAGCGCCGCCTGCAGCTCGAATACGGCCCGGCCGGGGCACTGGCCATCGAGACCGCGCCGGGCGCCGGCTTCGTGGTGACGATGTCGGTGCCGCTGGCGGCCAACTGAGCTAACTAAAAGGAAAACGCATGACCACCCGCACCGTGTTCATCGCCGAAGACGAACCGCTGGCGCGCGACGTGCTGCGCGACGCGATCTACGCCCACGAGGGCCTGCGCCTGGTCGGCGAGGCGGCGGATGGCGCCAGCGCGCTGGCCCAGATCAACGCGATCCGTCCCGACGTCGTCTTCATGGATATCCAGATGCCCGAGATGACCGGCCTGGAAGTGCTGCGCCGGCTGGAGTGCGCGCCGGCGATCGTGTTCACCACCGCCTACGACCAGTACGCGGTCACCGCCTTCGAGCTGAACGCGGTCGACTACCTGCTGAAACCTTTTACACGCGCACGCTTTCAGGCCGCGGTGGCGCGCCTGCTGGAGTCGCCGGCGCCGCCGCGCGAAATCGTCGACCATGCGCTGGCGCAGGCCGTGCAGCGTGGGCCGGCCAAGCTGGAACGTATTCTGGTGCGCGACCGCGGGCGCATCTTCCCGCTCTCGCTGAACGAAATCGCCTATTTAAAGGCCGACTCCAAGTACACGGCGATCGCCGCGCGCGACCAGACCTTCCTGGTCCGCATCGGCATCTCGGAACTCGAAGCGCAGCTCGATCCGGCGCGCTTCATCCGCGTGCACCGCTCGGCGCTGGTCAACCTCGATTTCGTCGATTCGATGAAGGCGGATGATCAGTCGCAGCTGATCATCCAGATGCGCGACGGGACCACGCTGACGGCGAGCCGGGAAGCATCGAAGATCTTGCGCGAGATGGCGATTTAACCGTCGTCCCGGCGCAGGCCGGGACCCATACTCTACACCTGAATCCAGGTCGTCTTCAGCTCCGTGTACTTGTCGAACGCATGCAGCGACTTGTCGCGCCCGTTGCCCGACTGTTTATAGCCGCCGAACGGCACGGTGATGTCGTCGTTGTCGTACTGGTTGACGTGGACGGTGCCGGCGCGCAGCTTGCGTGCGGTGCGGATGGCTTTGCTCATGTCGGCGCTCCAGACTGCCGCCTGCAAGCCGTAGGGCGTGCCGTTGGCCTGGCGCACCGCCTCGTCCAGATCCGTGAACGTCAGCACCGACAGCACCGGCCCGAAGATCTCCTCGCGCGCGATGCGCATGTCGTGCCGGACGCCGTCGAACAGCGTCGGCTCGACGTACAGGCCGCCGGATGCCTCGCGCGCCCGCGCGCCGCCCGCGAGCACGCGCGCGCCGGCCGCCTTGCCGTCTTCGATATAGCCGAGCACAGTCTGCAGCTGCGCCGCGTCGGCGATCGCGCCCATGATCGTCGACTCATCGAGCGGATCGCCCGGCGCATATTGCGGCATCAGCGCCAGCGCCTTGTCGAGGAAAGCATCGCGGATCGATGCCTCGACGAACAGGCGCGACGGCGCGTTGCAACTCTCGCCCTGATTGAAATAGATCGCGCCGATGCTGCCGGCCACCGCCGCGTCCAGGTCCGGGCAATCGGCGCAGACGATGTTGGCCGACTTGCCGCCCAGCTCGGTCCAGGCGCGCTTCAGGTTCGACTGCCCCGCCATCTGCAGGATCTGTTTTCCTACGCGCGTCGAACCCGTAAAGGCGATGCAGTCGACATCCATGTGCAGCGCCAGCGCTTTTCCGGCTTCATCGCCGTAGCCGGGCAGGACGTTGAATACGCCAGCGGGCAGGCCAGCCTCGAGCGCCAGCTCGGCCAGGCGCAGCGACGTGAGCGGCGCCTTTTCCGACGGCTTGAGCACGACGCTGTTGCCGCTTGCTAACGCAGGGCCGATCTTCCAGGCCGCCATGATCATCGGGTAATTCCAGGGGATGACGGCCGCGACCACGCCGACCGGCTCGCGCGTGATCAAGGCCAGGCTGTCCTGGCTCGTCGGCGCGACCTGGTCGTAGATCTTGTCGATCGCTTCGCCGTACCAGCGGATGCAGTTCTGCGCGGCCTGCACGTCGACGCTGCGGCTGTAGCGGATCGGCTTACCCATGTCGAGGGTTTCCAGCAGCGCCAGCTCGTCGCGGTGTTCCAGCATCAGGTCGGCCAGCTTGATCAGCACACGCTTGCGCGCGGCAGGCGCCATGCCGGCCCAGCGGCCATCCTCGAAGGCGGTGCGCGCGCTGATGACGGCGGCGTCGACGTCCGGTGCGCCGCAGCGGGCGACCTCGGCCAGCTTGCGGCCGTCGATCGGCGACAGGCAGTCGAAGCGCGCCCCTTCGACCGCGTCGACGCGCTTGCCATCGATGACGGCGCGGCCGTCGATCTGCACCGTTTCGGCGCGTTCATGCCAGGAGTTCGTCATGATTTGTCCCCTTCTGGATCGCATGCTGTTGTCAGGCCGATACTAGCAAACAAAATCGATCTCAATGCCGATTTATGCCTTTATAATCGCGCATTTTTCCCCTCCGAAATTCCTATTCCCGCCCCGGAGCGCACCTAATGAATACCATCCTGATTTCGTCTGTCGTGCTCTACCTGCTGGGCACGCTCGGCCTGGGCGTCTGGGCCGGATCGCGGATCAAGAACACCGCCGACTTCGCGGTAGCCGGCCGCAGCCTGCCGCTGATCATGGTGGTGACCACGACCTTCGCCACCTGGTTCGGCGCCGAAACCGTGATGGGCATCCCCGCCAAGTTCGTGCAGGGCGGCCTGGGGGCGCTGATCGAAGACCCGTTCGGCGCGGGCAGCTGCCTGATCCTGGTCGGCCTGTTCTTCGCCACGCGCCTGTACAAGCTAAACCTGTTAACGATTGGCGACTATTACCGCGCCCGTTTCGGCAAGGGCATCGAGATCTTCTGCTCGGTCGCGATCATCCTGTCCTACCTGGGCTGGGTCGCGGCCCAGATCACCGCGCTCGGCCTGGTGTTCTCGGTGCTGACCAATGGCGCGCTGTCCGAGACCGCAGGCATGATCATCGGCACGCTGGCGGTGCTGATCTACGTCGTGGTTGGCGGCTTCCTGGCGGTCGCCATCACCGACTTCATCCAGATGATCGTGCTGGTGGTCGGCCTGACGATCATCGCCATCTTCTCGAGCAAGCTGACCGGCGGCGCCGCCCCGGTGCTGGCGATGGCATCCAACGCGCACCTGTGGAATGCCGCGCCGGAGATGAGCTTTCACGGCATCGCCGCCTTCATCGGCTCGGCCGTGACGATGATGCTCGGCTCGATCCCGCAACAGGACGTGTACCAGCGCGTGATGTCGGCCAAGAACGCGCCGACCGCGCGCACCGGCGCCGTGATCGGCGGCGCCAGCTACATCCTGTTCGCCTTCGTGCCGATGTTCGTGGTGGCCTGCGCCGTGGTCGTGATGGGCGACAGCGCGATGGAGATCGCCAAGAACGACTACCAGAAGCTGCTGCCGACTTTTGTCCTGACCAAGATGCCGCTGGTGATGCAGATCCTGTTCTTCGGCGCCCTGCTGTCGGCGATCAAGAGCACCTCGTCGGCGACCCTGCTGGCGCCAGCCACCAGCTTCACCGAGAACATCCTCAAAAATATCCGTCCGGGCATGAGCGACCGCCAACAGCTGCTGGCGATGCGCATCACCATCGTCGTGTTCGCGGCGCTGGTGCTGGCCTACGCGATCGGCATGCGTGGCACCTCGATCTACGACCTGGTCGGCGAAGCCTACAAGGTGACGCTGGTCGGCGCCTTCGTGCCGCTGGTGATGGGCCTGTACTGGAAGCGCGCCAGCACCCAGGGCGCGATCCTGTCGCTGGTGCTGGGCATCGGCACCTGGATCGGCCTGTCGATCAGCCCGCTGGCCGAGCTCTTCCCGACCCAGCTGGCCGGCCTGCTCGCGGCCTTCATCGGCATGATCGTTGGTTCGCTGGCGCCGCAGATGCTCAAGAATCGGCATGAGGTGCATAAGACGGCAGTGAGTGCGTAAGTGATTACATAAGCGCTTTCACGTCGCATGGAAAAGCCCCGCAAGCGCGGGGCTTTTTGTTTTTGACGCACTTCCAAGTCAAGCTGAAGAAACTGATCGGATTCAAAGGTCCTGATGTCATTCGGTATTTCAATAGACGCCTGTGTCGCATGGCAATAATGCCTAGCGCATCACAGTAACCTTCTGAATTAGGGAGACATTTGGATGCGAGACAATGTAGCGAAAACAGGCAGTGAGCCGAGTGGCGCAGAATGGGTTCTTCGTTTTCCAGGCAGTAGCTCGCTCAGGGATTTACGAACACCTTTTCGAGATAAAGTCGAAGCGTTTGTTGACGCTTTGCGCGCTGCAGGCGCAACCGTTTCCATCTCAGCCACCTACCGGCCACCCAAGCGGGCTTACCTGATGCATTGGTCTTGGCTGATCGTAAAACGGGATCTCGATCCAGCGACTATTCCCGTCATGGATGGCGTCGGCATCAACTGGATGCATGATGGACCGGACAAAAAATATTCGCGTGCAGCCTCGGTCGCTGCAGCCCGGCTGATGGTTAACGGCATGAACATGCAAACGCTTGGCGTTGCTCCCGCACTGCAATCGCGCCATACGCTCGGTTATGGGATCGATATGAATATTCGCTGGGCTGGCACGCTCGTGATACCCGATGCGGGCGATAACATCGTCAGAATCGAAACCTTCCCTCGTACAGGAATGAACAAGCAGCTGCATCAGGTCGGTGCGACCTATGGCGTCATCAAATACAACCGCGCAGGTCGTGATGAGCCGCATTGGTCGGATAACGGAGCTTGACATGAAAAAACTCTTGATTTGCCTGGCGTTGCTGGCCTCAATATCGCCTGTTCTCGCCGAAGCTCTAGTTCCACCGGACGTACAAAAATTCGTCGACCGGCGTGAGGGTTGCGATCACATGCGCGGTGAGATACCCGATCCGGGCGAGAAGCGACGCATGAAAGAGGTCAATCGCGAGATCGCAAAGCTATGCAAGGGCACCGATAAACAACTCGCGCAATTGAAGAAGAAGTACGCATCCAATGCTGCGGTGATGCAGCGCCTGAATGAATTCGAAGACGGCATCGAAGCTGGATCATCGACAGCGCTGGCTGCCGAACGAAAATCGAAACGACAAGTGAGTTGACGCGATATCGCAATTGTCGAAAGCAAGCCATTGAGCTGGCTTTCCTTTACATCCACCCACGCGCCGTCACATCCTCCAGCGTCAAATCCAGGCAAACCCGGATCCGCTCCACCATCTCGTCGATCTGCGCGCAAGTCATGACCAGCGGCGGCGCCACGATCATGCGCTCGCCGACCGCGCGCATGATCACGCCGTTGTCGAACATGTGCTGGCGGCACAGCATGCCCACGCCGAGTTCGCGCGCGAACGGTTCGGCGTCGTGCAGCGCCGCGCCCTTGCGCCGCACCAGGTTCAGCGCGGCCGCCATGCCGATGGTCTCTGCATGCCCGACCAGCGGGTGCGCAGTCAAGGCGGCGAACGCGGCCTTGAGGTGCGGCCCGGTCTCCTGCGCCACGCGCTCGACCAGGCGTTCGTCGACCAGGATGCGCAGGTTCTCGAGCGCCGCCGCGCACGCGACCGGGTGGCCGGAATACGTAAAACCGTGGTTGAAGTCGCCGCCCTGCTCCACCAGCGCGTGCGCGACCCGGCTTCCCACCAGCACGCCGCCCAGCGGCACGTAGCCCGAGGTGACGCCCTTGGCGAACGAGATCAGGTCGGGGCGCATGCCGAACTGCTCGCAACCGAACCAGCTGCCGAGCCGCCCGAAGCCGCAGATCACCTCGTCGGCGACCAGCAAGATGCCGTACTTGTCGCAGATGCGCTGGACCTGCGGCCAGTAGGTGCGCGGCGGGATGATGACGCCGCCCGCGCCCTGCACCGGCTCGCCGATGAAGGCGGCGACGCGGTCCGGGCCGAGGTCGAGGATGGCTTGCTCGAGCCAGTCGGCGGCCAGCAACCCGAACTCGGCTTCGCTCATGCCGTGCCCGTGGTCGGCGAAGTTCGGCTGCTCGATGTGGTGGATGTCCGGGATCGGCATCGACCCCTGCACGTGCATCGCCGCCATCCCGCCCAGCGAGGCCCCGGCGACGGTGCTGCCGTGGTAGGCGTTGCGCCGGCTGATGACGATGCGGCGCTGCGGCTGCCGCTCTTGCTCACTGCGGATCTGCCAGTAGCGCCACACCATGCGCAGCGCGGTGTCGTTGGCTTCCGAGCCCGAACAGGTGAAGAACACGTGCTCGAAGCCGGGCGGCGCCAGCGCGGCCAGGCGCGCCGCCAGCTGCAGCGCCGGCACGTTGGTGGTGTTGAAGAAGCTGTTATAAAAAGGCAGCGTCGCCATCTGGCGCGCCGCCGCCTCGACGATGCTCGCGCGGCCGTAGCCGGCGTTGACGCACCACAGGCCGGACATGCCGTCGATGATGCGCTGGCCATCCGAATCCCATAAATAGATGCCGTCGGCGCGCACGATCACGCGCGCCCCACGCGCGCGCAAGGCCGCGTGGTCGGTGAAGGGATGCAGGTAGTGCGCGCTGTCGAGCTGCTGCAGCGCGCGGGTGTCAAACTCTTGCTGGACCGGCGCGCGCGGGCCGGTGTCGATGACCGAGTTGTCGGCTGCCATGATCGGCTCCCATGTGTCTCATCATTGTGTCGTATTTACACATGAAGAAGCAAATGCTCTCGTTCCCACGGGCTAATGACCGTCATGAACTCTTGATGCTCCAGGTCCTTGACGGCCGCATACACGTCGATGAAGCGCTCGCCCAGCACGTCGCGCAGGCGGTCTTCGGCGCGCAGCAGGTTCAGCGCTTCCGGCAAGCCTTGCGGCAGCTCGACCTTCATCTTGTAGGCGCTGCCCTCGACCATCGGCGTCGGCTCGAGGTGCTCCTGCATGCCGAGATAGCCGCAAGCCAGCGTCACGGCCAGCGCCAGGTAGGGATTGGCGTCGGCGCCGATCACGCGGTTCTCGACGCGGCGGTCCTGCGCGCCCGACACCGGCACGCGGAAGCCTACCGTGCGGTTGTCCATGCCCCATTGCAGGTTGATCGGCGCGGCCGTGTGGCGCACGATGCGGCGGTAGGAATTCACGTAGGGCGCAACGATCGCCATGGCGGACGGCATGTACTTCTGCAAGCCGCCGATGTAATGGCGGAACAGGTCCGACGGTCCGCCGCCTTCGTCGCTGAAGATGTTGCGGCCGCTTTCGGCGTCGACCACGCTCTGGTGCACGTGCATCGCCGAGCCGGGCTCGCCAGCCATCGGCTTGGCCATGAAGGTGGCGTACATCTCGTGCTTGAGCGCCGCTTCGCGCAGCGTGCGCTTGAAATAGAACACCTTGTCGGCCAGGCCGAGCGGTTCGCCGTGCTGGAAGTTGATTTCCATCTGGCCGGCGCCGATCTCGTGGATCAGCGTGTCGACGTCCAGGCCCATCATGTCGCAGTAATCGTAGATGTCTTCGAACAGCGGGTCGAACTCGTTGACCGCGTCGATGCTGTAGACCTGGCGGCTGGTCTCGGAACGGCCGCTGCGGCCGACCGGCGCCGACAGCGGCAGGTCGGGGTCGACGTTCTTGGCGGTCAGGTAAAACTCGAGTTCCGGCGCGACCACCGGCTTCCAGCCCTTCTGCTCGTACAGTTTCAACACGCGGCGCAGCACGCTGCGCGGAGCGAAGTCGACCAGTCGGCCGTCCGAGAAATAGCAGTCGTGGATGACTTGCGCGGTCGGGTCGACGGCCCACGGCACCATCGTGATCGTGCCCGGGTCGGCCTTCAGGATCATGTCGCGGTCGGTGGTCGAGATCGCGCGGTCGAAGGCGTCGTCGTTTTCGGGCGAGTTGCCGGTCACGGTCATGCCGAGCACGATCTCCGGCAGACGCATGCCACGGTCTTCGGTAAATTTAACGCGCGGAAGGATCTTTCCACGCGCCACACCGGTCAAGTCGGGGACGAGGCACTCGATTTCAGTGACGCGCTTGGCATTGAGCCACTCGTCCATGTCGTTGTAAGAAAAATTGTCGCGAATAGCCATGTTTTGCTCCTGTTTCGATTGGGTGAACGCTGGCGCGCGGGCGCGCAGCCTGCGCTTGCGGTCCGGAAGAGGTCGAACAGGGTCGCTACGGGACGGGGCGGACCGCCCATTTGCCGTCAGCGGTCATGATGAATTCCGTTTGCTGGCCTGGCGCTGGCGGCAGGCTTCGCCGAAAGCGCCAAACATTTTCATGGAATAGGGATTCTGGGCGATGCGCCATTCCGGGTGCCACTGGACAGCCAGCGTGAACCCAGGCGACGTCGACACCGAAAATGCTTCGACCAAACCGTCCTCTGCAACCGCTTCGACCGTCAAGCCGGGCGCGAGTTCATTGACGCCTTGTCCGTGCAGCGAATTGACGGGAATCTGGTCCGCGCCAAGGATGCTGTGCAGCATCCCGCCTTCGATCAGCCTGATCTTGTGCGCGTCGCCATACTGTTCGTCCATGCCGAGTTCCGGATTTTCGCGATGGTCGAAATGCCCGGGCACGGTCTGCACCGCCTGGAACAAACTGCCGCCGAGCGCCACGTTCATTTCCTGGAAGCCGCGGCAGATGGCGATGATCGGAATGCCGCGCTTGACGGCGGCGCGGATCAGCGGCAGCGTGGTCTGGTCACGCGCCGGATCTTGCGGCAGCGACGGGTCCAGCACTTCCTCGCTGTAATAGCTCGGATGCACGTTGGACGCCGATCCTGTCAGCATGATGCCGTCGCACAGCGCCAGCATGGTTTCGAGATCCAGCGACTCGCCGAGCGAGGGCAGGATCATCGGCGCACAGTCGGCGCCGATCACGACGGCGTCGACGTACTTGTGCTGGGCGGCGTGGTACGGATGTTCTCCAAAATCACGAGTGCAGGCTGGAACGATGACGATCGGGCGCATGATTTGACCTTTGTTCGGACGCGCACGAGGCATGATACCGCAACCTCATCCTGCCGCCCATGTTGGTATTTACAAGACGTATATGAGTATCAAAATTTTAACGGCAAGCGTCATCGCATGCCAACACGGCTGGGACTCCCAGGGGCGTGGCGGCGTTTCCAGGCCATGCCCTGCCCGGTTTTAGACAAAGTGGTATCGTTGAATTCTGATCCGATGCGAGGAAACCTCATGCTGAATCTGAACGATCCCTCCCTGCTGCGCCAGCAGGCGTATGTCGACGGCGAATGGTGCGATGCCTTCGATGCCCGCACCGTCGACGTGATCAATCCGGCCACCGGCGACAAGCTCGGCACGGTGCCGCACATGGGCGGCAACGAAACCCGCCGCGCGATCGAAGCCGCCGCGGCCGCCTGGCCGGCCTGGCGCGCCACGACCGCGCACGAACGCGCGCGCATCCTGCGCAAGTGGAACGATCTGATGCTGGAAAACGCGGATGACCTGGCCGCGATCATGACCGCCGAGCAAGGCAAGCCGCTGGCCGAGGCCAAAGGTGAAGTCAGCTATGCCGCGTCGTTCTTCGAATGGTTCGGCGAACAGGCCAAGCGCATCGAAGGCGACGTGCTGCAATCGCCGGCGCGCGACCGCCGCATCATTGTCACCAAGGAACCGATCGGCGTGTGCGCCGCGATCACGCCATGGAATTTCCCGGCCGCGATGATCACCCGCAAAGTCGCGCCGGCGCTGGCCGCAGGTTGCCCGATCGTGCTCAAGCCGGCGGAACTCACGCCTTATTCGGCGCTGGCGCTGGCCGTGCTGGCCGAGCGCGCCGGCGTGCCGAAAGGCGTGTTTTCGATCGTCATCGGCGATGCCAAGGCGATCGGCGCCGAAATGTGCGCCAACCCGACCGTGCGTAAGCTCAGCTTTACCGGTTCGACTGAAGTCGGCCGCGTGCTGATGCAGCAATGCGCGCCGACCGTGAAAAAACTGTCGCTGGAACTGGGCGGTAATGCCTCGTTCATCGTGTTCGACGATGCCGACCTGGACGCCGCGGTCGAGGGCGCGATCGCCTCGAAGTACCGCAACATGGGCCAGACCTGCGTGTGCGCGAACCGGCTGTACGTGCAGGACAGCGTCTACGATGAGTTCGCGCAAAAGCTTGCTGCCAAGGTCGCTGAGCTCAAGGTCGGCAACGGCGCCGAACCGGGCGTGTTGCAAGGTCCGCTCATCAACGAAAAAGCCGTCGAGAAAGTCGAGTCCCACATCGCCGATGCATTGGCCAAAGGCGCCCGCATACTGACTGGCGGCAAGCGCCATCCGCTTGGCTACACCTTCTTCGAGCCGACCATTTTGACCGGTGTCACCGCGGAAATGAAAGTCGCGGAAGAAGAAAGCTTCGGTCCGGTGGCGCCGCTGTTCCGCTTCCACACCGAGGATGAAGTCGTCGCGGCGGCCAACAATACCGAATATGGCCTGGCGTCGTACTTTTACGCACGCGACATCGGACGCGTGTGGCGCGTGGCCGAGCGCATCGAGACCGGCATGGTCGGCGTGAACACCGGTCTGATCTCGAACGAGGTGGCGCCATTCGGCGGCGTCAAGCAGTCCGGTCTGGGCCGCGAAGGCTCGAAGTACGGCATGGACGACTACCTGGTCATCAAGTACATCTGCCTGGGCGGACTGTAATGGCTGCCGACCCTTTTGAGCAGGTCGAGGACGCGCCGCTGTTCGTGGTGCCGCGCATGCTGGAGGCATTGCGTAGCTACCGCGCCGGCCCCAAGCTGGCGGACTTGCCGGGGCCGAATCCGTCGCCGGCGCGCGAACGGCTGGCCAGCCAGCTCGATTACTTGAGCAGCACGATGATCGAGGGGATCGAAGCGCATCCGACCAAGTTCTGGGTGCTCAAGCAGTTCCAGCAATCGCTGCTGGCCGTCGAGCAGGAAGATGCCGAAGCGCGCGAGCACTTCGGCAATGAACTGGGGCGGCTGCTGGAGATTGTCGGGATCGACAGTTCGGATGGGGTGGTGGAGTATTACCTGAGCCGGCAGTAAGGCACCTAAGGCCTACTGTTTGGATTCGCTGTCCTTGTACTCGTAATACTTGCGCGCGTCCCCGCGCACCAGCTCGGCCGGGTACTTGGCGCGGTTGAGCACCATTTTGTCCTGCACCGCCTGCACCAGGTCGACGTCCAGCTTGTCGGCGATGCGCACCAGGTAGACCAGCACATCGGCCATCTCATGACGCACCTCAACCAGCTTGTCCGGGCCGAGTTCGTCGACGCGGCCGGTCTGCAGCCACTGGAAATGCTCCAGCAGCTCGGCCGCTTCCACCGTCAGCGCGGCGGCCAGGTTCTTGGGCGTGTGAAACTGGTCCCAGTCACGCTCGTCGACGAACTGGCGCACCAGGTCGCGCAGCTGGCGCAGATCGCTCACGCCGGGGTCCAGCCGTCGGCGTAGCGCTTCAGCAGCGCATCGTATTTCTGCGACAATTCGTCGGCGCTCGACACGGTCATGCCGAGGTCGCGCAGCAGGCCATCCTTCAGACCATACACCCAGCTGTGCAGCGTCAATTCCTGGCCGCGTTCCCAGGCGTCCTGCACTACCGTGGTCTGGGCGCAATTGATTACCTGCTCGGCGACGTTCAGCTCGACCAGGCGGTCATGGGCCACGGTCGGCTGCGCGATCTCGCCCAGGTAGCGGCCGTGCTTGTGCTTGACGTCCTGCACGTGGCGCAGCCAGTTGTCGGTCAGGCCGACCCGGCGCCCGGTCAGGGCCGCATGTACGCCGCCGCAGCCGTAGTGGCCGCAGACGATGACGTGCTTCACCTTCAGCACGTCGATGGCGAACTGCAGCACCGACAGGCTGTTCAGGTCCGAGTGCACCACCACGTTCGCCACGTTGCGATGGACGAACATTTCGCCCGGCATCATGCCCAGCAGTTCGTTGGCAGGCACGCGGCTGTCCGAGCAGCCGATCCACATGTATTCCGGAGCTTGCTGCGCGGCCAGCGATTGGAAGAAATCGGGTTGCTTGGCGACGACCGATTCCGCCCAGGCGCGGTTCTTGGCGAACAGTTCTCGGGTGATGGGTTTTGAATTAGGCATCTGATTCCTTTCTTGCTACGTTATGCTTGCGCCAACTATTCGGGCAAAAAAAACCGCTGAAGGCTCGCACCGTTCAGCGGTCGGTGGACCTCTTACTCGAAGAAGTCCTTTACTTTATCCATCCAGCCCTTGCTTTGCGGACTGTGCTTCGAACCGCCGTCGACGGTCAGGCGTTCGAGTTCGCGCAGCAGTTCCTTCTGCTTGTCGGTCAGCTTGACCGGCGTCTCGACCAGCACGTGACAGAACAGGTCGCCGGAGTAACCCGAGCGCACGCCCTTGATACCTTTGCCCTTCAGGCGGAAGGTCTTGCCGGTCTGGGTGCCTTCAGGGATGGTGAAGGACACCTTGCCCGACAGGGTCGGCACCTCGATCTCGCCGCCCAATGCCGCCTTGGCGAAGGAGATCGGCATTTCGCAATGCAGGTCGTCGCCTTCGCGCTGGAACACCGCGTGCGGCTTGATGTGGATCTCGACGTACAGGTCGCCCGGCGGCCCGCCGTTCGTGCCCGGCTCGCCGTTGCCCGACGAGCGGATGCGCATGCCGTTGTCGATACCGGCCGGAATCTTGACTTCGAGCGTCTTGTTGCGCTTGATGCGTCCGGCGCCGCCGCAGGCCGCGCACGGTTCCGGGATGATCTTGCCGCTGCCGTGGCACTTCGGGCAGGTCTGCTGGATCGAGAAGAAACCCTGCTGCATGCGCACCTGGCCGTGGCCGTGGCAGGTCGAGCAGGTCACGGGCTGGGTGCCCGGCTTGGCGCCGCTGCCGTGGCAAGTGTCGCACTTGTCCCAGCTCGGCACGCGGATCGTGGTGTCGTAGCCGCTCGCTGCCTGTTCCAGCGTAATTTCCAGGTTGTAGCGCAAGTCGGCGCCGCGGTAGACCTGCGGGCCGGCATTGCGGCCGCCACGTGCGCCGCCGCCAAAGATGTCGCCGAAAATATCGCCGAACGCATCGCCGAAGCCACCGGCGCCGAAACCGCCGCCGCCCATGCCGCTGTTCGGATCGACGCCAGCATGACCGTAACGGTCGTAAGCTTCGCGCTTTTCCGGATTGGTCAGCATCTCGTAGGCTTCCTTGACCTCCTTGAACTTCTCTTCCGCTTCCTTGTTGTCAGGGTTGCGGTCAGGATGGTATTTCATCGCAAGCTTGCGATAAGCCTTCTTGATCTCGTCTTCCGACGCGGTCTTGGCGACCCCAAGGATCTCGTAAAAATCACGCTTTGCCATTTGTCGGCACCTTGCTATCTATCTGCACAAAAGGCTGAGTATACAGTGGGCATCCCGAGCTTGCGCGAACCCGGCCAGAAAATACAACGCGCAATGAGGGGAAATGGTCCCGATTTTGCTTGCTATGCAAAAAAACCGAGCCGGCACCTGGAGGTTGCGGCGGCTCGGCGGGTTCGGGCAGCGGGACCGCTACCGAGCCGGTCCCGCATGAGGCTTCACAGCCCCGGTATTACTTGGCGTCCTTGACTTCCTTGAAGTCGGCGTCGACGACGTCATCGTCCTGCTTCGGCTGCTCGCCGCCCGGCTGGCCGCCGGCCGCTTGCGCGCCCGCCGCACCACCCTGCTGGCCCTGCATGTCGGCGTACATCTTCTCGCCCAGCTTCTGGGCAGCGGTCGACAGTGCAGCCACCTTGGCGTCGATGTCGGCCTTGTCGCCCGACTTGAGCGAAGCTTCCAGGTCGGCGATCGCAGCTTCGATCTTTTCCTTCTCGCCGGCTTCCAGCTTGTCGCCGTACTCGGTCAGGGACTTCTTGGTCGAGTGGACCAGCGCGTCGCCCTGGTTGCGGGCTTCGGCCAGTTCCTTGACCTTCTTGTCCTCTTCCGCGTTCAGCTCGGCGTCCTTCACCATCTTCTGGATCTCGTCTTCCGACAGACCCGAGTTAGCCTTGATGGTGATCTTGTTCTCTTTACCGGTGGCCTTGTCTTTCGCGCCCACGTGCAGGATGCCGTTGGCGTCGATGTCGAAGGTCACTTCGATCTGCGGCGTACCGCGCGGCGACGGCGGGATACCTTCGAGGTTGAACTCGCCCAGGCCTTTGTTGCCGGCGGCGATTTCACGCTCGCCCTGATACACCTTGATGGTCACGGCCGGCTGGTTGTCGTCGGCGGTCGAGAACACCTGCGAGAACTTGGTCGGAATCGTGGTGTTCTTCTGGATCATCTTGGTCATCACACCGCCCAGGGTTTCGATACCCAGCGACAGCGGCGTCACGTCCAGCAGCAGCAGGTCCTTGCGTTCACCCGACAGCACCGAGCCCTGGATGGCGGCGCCGACAGCGACGGCCTCGTCCGGGTTGACGTCCTTGCGCGGATCCTTGCCGAAGAACTCTTTAACTTTTTCCTGCACCTTCGGCATACGGGTCATGCCGCCGACCAGGATGATGTCGTCGATGTCCGAGACCTTGACGCCCGCATCCTTGATGGCGATGCGGCACGGCTCGATGGTCTTGTTGATCAGTTCCTCGACCAGCGACTCCAGCTTGGCGCGGGTCATCTTCAGGTTCAGGTGGACCGGCGCGCCGTTCGCCATGGCGATGTACGGCTCGTTGATCTCGGTCTGCTGCGAGGACGACAGTTCGATCTTGGCACGCTCGGCCGAAGCCTTGATGCGCTGCAGGGCGATCGCGTCTTTCGACAAATCCAGGCCGTTGATCTTCTTGAACTCGTCGATGATGTAATCGATGATGCGCTGGTCGAAGTCTTCGCCGCCCAGGAAGGTGTCGCCGTTGGTCGACAGCACTTCGAACTGCTTCTCGCCTTCGACGTCGGCGATCTCGATGATCGACACGTCGAAGGTGCCGCCGCCGAGGTCATACACGGCGATCTTGCGGTCGCCCTTGTCGGTCTTGTCCAGGCCGAATGCCAGCGCAGCCGCGGTCGGCTCGTTGATGATGCGCTTGACGTCCAGACCGGCGATGCGGCCGGCGTCCTTGGTCGCCTGACGCTGCGAGTCGTTGAAGTAAGCCGGCACGGTGATCACGGCTTCGGTGACTTCTTCGCCGAGGTAGTCTTCGGCGGTCTTCTTCATCTTGCGCAGCACTTCGGCCGACACCTGTTGCGGCGCCAGTTTCTTGTCACGCACGCTGATCCACGCATCGCCGTTGTCGGCCTTGGTGATCGCATACGGCATCAGGCCGATGTCCTTCTGGACTTCTTTTTCGTCGAATTTACGGCCGATCAGACGCTTGACTGCGTACAGGGTGTTCTTCGGGTTGGTGACGGCCTGGCGTTTTGCCGGCGCGCCAACCAGGATCTCGCCATCTTCCTGATAAGCGATGATCGAAGGCGTAGTACGAGCGCCTTCGGCATTCTCGATGACCTTGGGCTGACCATTTTCCATGATCGCGACGCACGAGTTGGTGGTGCCAAGGTCGATACCGATGATTCTGCCCATAATATATTTTCCTTTTTTGGTACTAGTTTCAGATGTGTCGAATATTGGGAAATACTCGTTGCTTTCAAGAGCTTATTCAGCCTTCAGGCAACAATATTTGCATGCTGACTTTGGCGCTTATTTAGGCGCTGCAGCGGTGACGATGGCCGGGCGCAGCAAGCGGTCGGCGATCATGTAGCCTTTTTGCAGGACGGCTACCACGGTGTTGGCTTCCTGCTCCGACGGCACCACGGCCACGGCCTGGTGCTTGTTCGGGTCGAGCTTGTCGCCCGGCTGCGGCATCACTTCGACCAGACGGTTCTTCTCGAACGCGGCGCTGAGCTGCTTGAGGGTCATCTCGACACCTTCCTTGATCGATTCGACCGTCGGGGCTTCGACCTTCAGCGCCATCTCGAGGCTGTCGCGCACCGGCACCATGGCTTCTGCAAAGCTTTCGATCGCGAATTTATGCGCCTTGCTCACGTCTTCCTGGGCGCGGCGACGGATATTTTCGGCGTCGGCCTTGGCGCGCATGAAGGCGTCATGCATTTCGGCCAGCTTGGCTTCGGTGGCACTCAGCTGTTCTTCGAGGCTGGGCTCGGCGCCACGGGCGGCCGGCGCGGCGTTGGCCGCAGCTTCGGCGTCAGGCTGATTGCCCATCTCTTGGTTTTCTTGGTCTTGCATCGAAAAAACTCCTGGAATCAAAGACTTGGCTGATTGATTGGACGATTGCTACGTTCACACAGCGCCCCATATTGGTCTTGCACCTACGTTTTCAAGGGGAATTGCGTGGCCGTTATGGCAAAAACCAAACGTGCATGCCTATCACATAGAGCGTAATTTTGCTTTGAAGCAACAACTACGTGCTCTGGCAGCGCTCGAGGTATCGTTTTGTTACAAGATTTACTGCAGAGCAGAACCCGGTATCGGCCCGGCGTTTTACCATGTTTCCACTGGGACATTCGCACAGCGACGCATGGGACGATGGGAACGATCATGAAACTGCACTTGATTAGCGGCGCCGTATTGCTCTACACCGTACTCACGCTGGTTGCGATCTGCCTCGCGGAACTGGGCTCGACGCCACAGAACGTGCCATTTTAGCAGCTCGGCCGCAGAGCGCCACCGAGCATGCCAAAACGCAAACTTTTGCAGTCGATCAGACTTGGGCGCCGAGTCGGGCCGCATGTGCACGCGCGATCGCGGCATCGTCGCGTTGGGCATCCTGCTGAGCCTGGCTGAGCTGAGTCGGCCAGCCATGCAGATGCTGGCCGGCGATCTCGACCATGGCGGAGACCCAGGCCGGGTTATCGTTCAGGCAGGGAATGTAATGATAGTCCTTGCCGCCATTGACCTCGAAGTCATGGCGCACTTCCATATTGATCTCTTCCAGCGTCTCCAGGCAATCGCTGGTGAAACCCGGGCACATCACGTCGATGCGGCGCACGCCCTGCTTGGCCAGCTCTTGCACGGTCGGGGCCGTGTAGGGCTGGAGCCACTCGGCGCGGCCGAAGCGCGATTGGAAGGTCACCAGGTATTGATCGGGGCTCAAGCCCAGGCGCGCGGCCAGCAGGCGCCCGGTCTTCTGGCATTCGCAGTGGTAGGGATCGCCCAGCTGCAGCGTGCGCTTGGGCACGCCGTGGAAACTCATCACCAGCTTGTCGCCGCGGCCGTGCTCGGCCCAGTAGGTTTCGACCGATTGCGCCAGCGCCTCGATGTAGGCCGGATGGTCGTGATAGTGCTTGATCAAGCGCAGCTCGGGGATGTTGCGCACCTTGCGGTAATGCTCGAACACCGCGTCCCAGATCGAGGCCGTAGTTGTGCCCGAGTACTGCGGATAAGCCGGCAGCAGCAGGATGCGCTCGCAGCCGCGCGCTTTCAAACCGTCCAGCACGTCCGGCAGCGCCGGCGAACCGTAGCGCATCGCCATCGTCACTTCCAGGTTCTGGTGGCCGCGCGCCGCCAGCAAGGCCTGCAGCGCCGCCGCCTGGCGCTCGGTGTAGACGCGCAGCGGCGAGCCTTCGCGCGTCCAGATCGTGCGGTATTTGTCGGCCGACTGCCCCGAGCGGAACGGCAGGATCATCACGTTCAGGATCACGCTCCAGACCGCACGCGGAATCTCGACCACGCGCGGATCGGACAGGAATTCTTTCAGGTAGCGCCGCACGGCCGGCCGGGTCGGCGCATCGGGCGTGCCGAGGTTGACCAGCACGATCGCGCTTTTCGGGATCGTGCCGTGCTGATGAGTCGGTTCTTTTTTGAAGGCCATGGACGTAGCGGATGCGATGTGGACGACGCATTATAGATTGGCAATGCCGAGCGCCCGATTTGAACTTCTTGATCGTACCGATAGTGAATCGGTCAGCGCATGAAAAAAGCCCGGCGGATCATGGCGGATCGGCCGGGCTTCATGCTGGATCGTGCGCGCTCAGGACGCCAGCAGCTCGCGCGCGTGCTTGCGCGTGGTTTCGGTGATCTCGATGCCGCCCAGCATGCGCGCGACTTCCTCGACGCGCGCCTTGGTGTCGAGCACATCGATGCGCGAGACGGTCTTGCCGGCATCGGTCGTGCCCTTGGCCACCTGGAAGTGCTGGTTGGCCTGGCTCGCGACCTGCGGCAAGTGGGTCACGCACAGCACTTGGCGGCTCTGGCCCAGGCGCTTGAGCAGGCGCCCCACCACCTCGGCGACGCCGCCGCCGATGCCGGTGTCGACCTCGTCGAAGATCAGCGTCGGCACCGTGGTCGCGTTGGCCGTGATCACCGAGATCGCCAGCGAGATACGCGCCAGTTCGCCGCCCGAGGCGACTTTCGCCAGCGGACGCGCCGCCACGCCGGCGTGACCGGCGACCAGGAACTCGACCTGCTCCAGGCCGTACACGGCCGGCTCGCACGGATTGAGCCCGACCACGAAACGCCCGCCGCTCATCGACAGTTCCTGCATCGCTTCGGACACCTGGCTCGAGAGGCGCTGGGCGGCCGCGTTGCGGGTGGCGCTGAGCTTCTTGGCCGCGTCCATGTAGGCTGACTTGGCTTTGTCTTCCTGGCGGCGCAGGCCTTCGACGTCGCTGGCATCGGCCAGCTGGCGCAGCTTGGCCTTCAAGGTGGCGTGCTCGTCCGGCAGCTCCTCCGGCGTGACGCGGAATTTACGCGCCGTGCCGTGGATCGCATCCATGCGCGCGTCGACTTGCGCCAGGCGCTCCGGATCGAGCTCGACCTTGTCGATGTAGTCGTTCAGCGCATACACCGCTTCCTGCAGCTGGATACGCGCCGGCTCCATGCAGTCGAGCACGTTCTGCAAGCCGGCGTCGACATCCGCCAGCTTGCTCAGCTTCTGGTTCATCGAGGACAGCTGCGACAGGATCGGCTGCTCGGATTCCGAGATCGCGTTGAGCGCTTCCTGCGCGCCTTCGAGCAGGCTGGCCGCATGCGACAAGCGGCTGTGCTCGTTGCTGATCTCGACCCATTCGCCGGGCTTCACGGCCAGTTTATCCAGCTCGCCGACCTGCCACTCGAGGCGCTCGCGTTCCAGCAGCACGTTCTTGGCGTTGGTCTCGTATTCCTCGCGCTGGCGAGCCAGTGCGCGCCAGGCTTTATAGGTGGCGGCGACTTCCTGCACCTGCAGCGCCGCGGCGGCATCGCGCACCGCCACCTGGTTGTCGAGCAGCGCGCGCTGGGCGTCCTGCTTGAGCAGCGACTGGTGCGCATGCTGGCCGTGGATGTCGACCAGCAGCTCGCCCAGCTCGCGCAGCTGGCCGGCGGTGGCGGCGCTGCCGTTGATGTAGGCCTTGGAGCGGCCGGCGTTATCGATCACGCGGCGCAGCAGCGCGCCGCCCTCCTCGAGCTCGAACTCGTTCTGCTCGAGCCAGCGTGCGGCGGCCGGCGTGAGGGCGAAATCGGCGCTGATGTCGGCCTTGGCCGCGCCTTCGCGCACCATGCTCGCGTCCCCGCGCCCGCCGAGCGCCAGCTGCAGCGCATCGATCAGGATCGACTTGCCGGCGCCGGTCTCGCCGGTGAATACCGAGAAGCCATTCGAGAACTCGAGCTCGATCGTATCGACGATGACGAAGTCGCGGATGGTCAATGTGCGCAACATGAAGGAACAGGTCTCCCGATTGGATTCTTGAAGCGTTGTGGGTATCGGCGCGCGGATTACTTGAGCTTGCCTTCGCTGGACGGGTATTCGTTCCAGTGCAGCTTCTCACGCAGCGTGTTGTAGTAGCTCCAGCCTTCCGGATGCAGGAAGGTGATGGTGTTGGGCGAGCGCGAGATCACGATCTGGTCGCCATGCTGCAGGCTGGTGAAGGTCTGCATGTCGAAGTTCACGCTGATGTCGCGCCCGTTGATGATCTCGACCACGATCTCGCTGCTGTCGGGCACGACGATCGGGCGGTTCGACAAGGCATGCGGCGCGATCGGCACCAGCACGATACCGGCCAGCGTCGGGTGCAGCAGCGGTCCGCCGGCCGACAGCGCGTACGCGGTCGAGCCGGTGGGCGTGGAGATGATCAGGCCGTCCGAACGCTGGTTATACATGAAGGCGCCGTCGACCGTCACCTTGAGCTCGGCCATGCCGGCGCCGCTGCCACGCGCCACCACGACGTCATTGACCGCGACCGAGCAGTGGATCTGCTCACCGCCGCGCACCACGCGCGCTTCGAGCAGCACGCGCTCCTCGGCCTTGGCCTTGCCGCTGAGGATCTCGGCCAGCGCCGGCAGCACGCGGTCCATCGGGATGTCGGTGATGAAGCCCAGCCGCCCCTGGTTAATGCCGATCAGCGGCACTTTGTAACGGGCCAGCTGGCGCGCCACGCCCAGCATCGTGCCGTCGCCGCCGAGCACGATGGCGAGCTTGGCCAGGCGGCCGATATCGTCGACCGGCATCGCGTCCACGCCCGGCACTTGCACGTGCTCCGCCGTGTCCGCTTCCAGCACCACGCGGTAGCCGCCGACGCGCAAAAAGTCGACGATGGCTTGCACCGGTTGTTCGATGCCGGCGGTATTGTGCCGCACGACCAGCGCGATGGTTTGTTGCGGTTCAGGCGTAGCGGACATACGGATCTCGACGGTGGGAAAACAAGGACACGGGAAGATTAACCGATTCGTCCGGCTTCTGCACTATCGCAACTCAGCAATGACTGTACAAAAGCACAGTATAATTTGCGCGCGTCCGATCCGGCAAGGGACTTGGTGTCCGGTTAGTGCACCACGCCAAATGCCACCGCTGCCGCAACCGCCAGACTCATGCCCAGCAGATGCAGGAACATCAGCACGACCCAGCGCAGCCCGGTGATGATGCGTCCGCCGCCATACACGCGGCGCATTGCTACAGGCAAATAGAAAGCCAGCCACAACACGAACAGCGTCTTGATCAGCCAGAAGTTCAAAACGTGGCGTGCAAGCTGCATCAGCGTCATCGCCACGAAGGCGAAGGCGTTGGTATGTAGCGCAAACAGCAGATGCTCGCCGAAGCGCTTGCCCGATCCCAGGTACAGCACTTTCAGATAGAGCGCGAACAGCGGCATCATGAAGAACACCGCGTAAGGCACATACGCGTAAAAAGCGGCCGTGAGCGCGTGTTCTTTTTCGTCCTTGGGCATGGCGATGAATTCGCTCATCTTGTCGGCGACGTGCGGGCTGTAGCCGGCCACCCACTCGCGCAAGCCCTTAGTGCCGTCGCGCAATTCGTTCGGATCGTCTTCCTGGATGATGCCGCCCTCGTCGACACGTTTCGGTTTCGCGGCGGCGGCTGCGGAGGGGGCTGGGGAAACGGGCTTAGGGGTGGCGGCCGCAGACGCAGCCGGCTTGCCCGGCTGCCCGGCGTGCGCAGCTGGCGCTTTCTTGCCCGCTCCCACCTGCACCTCATGCTGGCCGTCGTATTTCATCATCGCGAAAAAGATCAGGCTGAAGGTCAGGTACAAACGCAAGGGCTGCACGTAACGTACGCGGCGGCCTTTGATGTATTCGAGAGTCAGGAGCCCCGGACGGAACAAAAGCAGCCACAGCGACTTCCAAAGCTTGCCTTCGAGTGCGACGTAATGGCCGATGAATTCGTGCAGGAATTCGCGCGTACTAGCCGGATGCAGCACGGTCTCCTGACCGCACTCATGGCAATAGTTGCCCGACACGGCGGCATCGCAGTTCTGGCATTCGGTGGCGGCGTGGTGATCCAGGACTTGAGTATTCATGACTTCTTTCCACAATCGGCGGCAACAAGCACATGCTAACCATTTAATTGCAAAAAAGCATCATCCAATTGCGCGACCGCGTTCGGGGCGACCGTTTAGGATTTAAGCAATTGCATACAAGGAGGCCGCCATGGATGAGGAAAAAGATCGCGTCGTAAATACCGACCGCAAGATCGAGGAGCAAAGCTACAAGCGCGAGCCGCACGAACGCGACGAATCGCCCGATGGGCAGGACATCAAGCCACGCGGCATCATGAAGCAAGCCGCCGAGGACCTGCAGCAGGGCCTGGTCGACACCGAAAACTACGAAGGCCGCGGCACGCCGGGCCTGGAGCAGGCGGTCACGCCGCGTCCGGATGCCGATGGCCAGGCCAACCCGCAGCCCGGCCGTAACCGCGACATGCGCGACCACGATTCCGTCAACACCGATACGACAGAAAACCGCTAACAGGAGAATCCGATGATCAAACGTAAGGGCAGCGCCGTCTGGAGCGGCGGCTTAAAGGATGGCAAAGGCACGGTCTCGACCCAGAGCGGCGTGCTGAACCAGGCGCAATATGGCTTCAACACCCGTTTCGAAGACGGCGCCGGCACTAATCCCGAGGAATTGCTGGGCGCCGCGCACGCCGGCTGCTTCACGATGGCCTTGTCGGCCCAGCTGGGCGAAGCCGGCATGACCGCGCAAAAGCTCGAGACCACGGCCACGGTCTCGCTCGACAAGGTCGAGGGCGGCTTCGCCATCAACGCCGTCCACCTGGACCTGGTCGCCACCATCCCGGGCGCCAGCGAAGAAGCATTCCAGGAAGCCGCGCGCAAGGCCAAGGAAGGCTGCCCGGTCTCCAAGCTGTTCAACGCCACCATCACGCTGGACGCTAAGCTGCAGTCCTGATGCAGACCATCTGATCTAGCGCACCTGATCCGGCGGCAAGGCTGCGCCGGACGTCGCGCACGCGTATGCACCCGCGTGCGCATGCGCGGGCGCGCCGAGCCGCGGGCGCGTCTGCAAAGTTCATGGCGAGGGCATACAATCGCTGTTTTCCTGTTACTTCATCAAGGACCACAATGCGCCTCCTGCACACCATGTTACGCGTCGGCGATCTGCAGCGCTCGATCGATTTCTACACCAAGGTGCTGGGCATGAAACTGCTGCGCACCAGCGAAAACCCGGAATACAAGTACAGCCTGGCCTTCGTCGGCTATGGCAACAATCCGGATCACGCCGAGCTCGAGCTGACCTATAACTGGGGCACCGACAAGTACGATATGGGCAGCGCCTACGGCCACATTGCCATCTCGGCCGAAGACATCTACAAGACCTGCGAACAGGTGCGCGCCGCCGGCGGCAACATCACGCGCGAACCGGGTCCGGTCAAGGGCGGCACCACCGTAATCGCCTTCATCACCGACCCGGACGGCTACAAGGTCGAGCTGATCGAGCGCGCCGACAATGCGGGCGGCGGCGGCCTGAGCAACTAAGCCGGCCGACTAAGCAAGCCAGCTGAGCAGGCCTGGCAGCGTCGAATCGGCCGGCGCCAGCAGGCCCGGACGGACGCTGCTACAATACTCCGGCCCGCCTGCTCTCTTACAGTGGCGGGCACAACAACCAATACGTCTTCGGGGCGGGGTGCGATTCCCCACCGGCGGTATGGCAGCGTGAATGTGCGGCCGAGCCCGCGAGCGCCTGCGGTCACAGCATTGCAGGGTCAGCAGACCTGGTGAGAAGCCAGGGCCGACGGTATAGTCCGGATGAAAGAAGATGTGCGTTATCACGCGCCTGTCGTGCTGCATGGCATGGCTTGGCGCGGCGTTTCGCTTTGCCCTGATGCGTTTTTCGCTTAATTTGCACGCCTCGCGTGCATGACACCAACTGCGAGGAGCGTCTCAATGACCACCCCATCTTTTACCATTCTCAGCAATGACCTGGAAGGCCGCATCGCCGCCGCCATCGAGGCCACGCGCAATGGTACGCCCGTCATCCTGCTCGACGATTTCGATCGCGAGAACGAAGCCGACCTGATCGTCGCCGCCGAAAAACTCACCGTCGAGAGCATGGCCCTGATGATCCGCGAATGCAGCGGCATCGTCTGCCTGTGCCTGTCCGACGATAAAGTGCGCGCGCTCGAGCTGCCGCCGATGGCGCAGGAGAACGGCAGCCGCTACGGCACGCCGTTCACTGTCTCGATCGAGGCGCGCGAAGGCGTCACCACCGGCGTCTCGGCCCAGGACCGCGTCACCACCATCCGCACTGCGATCGCCGCCAACGCCAAGCCGCACGACCTGGTGCGTCCGGGCCACGTGTTCCCGCTGCGCGCCAATCCGGCCGGCGTGCTGGCCAGAGCCGGCCACACCGAGGGCTCGGTGGACATGGCGATCATGGCCGGCCTGGCGCCGGCCGCCGTGCTGTGCGAGCTGATGAACGAAGACGGCACCATGATGCGGGGCGAAGCCATCGAAGCCTTCGCACGCGCACGCGGGTTCACGATCCTGACCATCGCCGAGATGATCGCGTGGCGCACCCGCCACGAGCAGAAGGCCGCCTGAGCCACTGCTCAGTGACGCAGCTTCAGCGGCGCCAGCCCATGGAAAAAAAACGGCGCCGCAGCGCCGTCGTTTGCAAGCCCGGTTGAGTTACCGCTGCTGCAGCAACGCATTGATCGGCTGCAGGTCTTCCTCGCGCAGCGAGCCCGACGCAGCCTTCAGCTTGAGGCCGGCCAGGATCGTGTTGTAGCGCGCCTTGGCCAGGTCGGTGCGGGTCTGGTACAGCTGGCGCTGGGCATTGAGCACGTCGATGTTGATGCGCACGCCGACCTGGTAACCCAGCCTGTTGGACTGCAGCGCCGAGTTGCTCGACACCTCGGCTGCCTCCAGCGCCTTCACCTGGGCCAGGCCCGAGTTCACGCCGAGGAAGGATTGGCGCGCGTTCAGGGCGGCGTTGCGGCGGTTGGCTTCGAGGTCGTTGCGCGCCTTGTCTTCCAGCGCGATCGACTGGCGCACCCGGCTGGTCACGGCGAAGCCGCTGAAGATGGGCACGCTGTACTGCACGCCGATGCCCTTGTTCGAGTTGGTGCCCGACAAAAAGGCCGGGCCGCCGTTGGACGTGCTGTGGGTCGAAGAGGCGACCAGGTCCAGGGTCGGATAGTGGCCGGCGCGGTTCTTGGAGATGTCGCGCTTGGCCGATTCCAGGTTCAGCTCGGCTACGCTGACGGCGTAATTTTGGTTCTCGGCGGCCGACACCCACTGGTCGACATTGCCCGGCTGCGGCGCCGCCAGCGTCACGCCCTGGCGCAGCGTCGCCAGCGCGGCCGGCGGCGCGCCGATGATGGCTTGCAGCGCGGTCTTCTTGTTTTCCAGATCGTTCACCGCGGCGATTTCCTGCGACACTACCAGGTCGTAGGCGGCCTGGGCTTCGTGGGTGTCGGTGATGGTCTGGGTGCCGACCTCGAAGTTGCGCTTGGCCGAGGCCAGCTGCTCGGTCGTCGCTTCCTTCTGCGCGCGGGTGGAGTCCAGCGTGTCCTGGGCGGCCAGCACGTCGAAGTAGGCTTGCGCAACGCGCGTGATCAGGTCTTGCTGGGCCTGGGCGAACTGGGCTTCGGCGATCGATTGCTGCAGCTTGCTCTGCTGGTAGGTTTGCCAGCGGTCCCAGCGGAACAGCGGCTGCTGCAGCGAGATCGTGTACTGGTTGTTGTTGATGGTGCCGCCGTAGCTGGTGATGACTTGCGACGGATTGTCCGGGTCGACCGCAACCGAGTTGCCCGACGATTGCTCGCTCTTGTTGCGTGCATAAGAACCGGTGATGCCGATGGTCGGCAGCAACCCCGCCCGACCCTGGGTGATACTTTCCTGGCCCGCGGTCAAGGCCGCGCGCGCGCTGGCGTAGGTGGCGTCGTTCGCCAGTGCCTGCTGGTACACCTGGATCAGATCGGCCGCATGGGCCTGCAGCGAAAAGGCGCTGGCCAACAGTACGGCGATGAGGGGCTTCTGCATTACTCTCTCCATCGGAGTGTTCTTCTAGTTAAGGACGCAGGTTTTACTTTTTCCGCTCAGTACTTCGGCATCGAAGGATCGACCTGCACGGCCCAGGCGTGTATGCCGCCCGTTAAATTGGTGATGTTGGAAAATCCGTTACGCTCGAGGAAGGCGGCGACTTGCATGCTGCGCGCGCCGTGGTGGCACACGCAGACGATTTCCCGGTCGTCGGCCAGTTCATTGACGCGGATCGGGATCAAGTTCATCGGAATCTGGGTGGAGCCTGCGATGTGGCAGGTCTCGTATTCCCAGTTTTCGCGCACGTCGAGCAGCAGCGGCTGCTCGCTCGACGCGTCCGCCAGGCGGGCGGCCAGTTCGGGGGCGGTGATGTGCTGCATGGCTGTGCCTCAGAACGTGAAGTGCGACGGCACCGGGGCGCCGACCAGATACTGCATATTGGTCTCGAACACCTTGACCGTGTTGTAGCTGTTCTCGTCGGTGCGGGTGATGATGCACGCTTCCATCACCGGCGGCTGGCCGACGATGGCAGCGATGCGGCCGCCGACCTTGACCTGCTTCAGGATTTCGTCCGGCAGCACTTCGAGCGCGCCCGAGATCACGATCACGTCGAACGGCGCACCTTTGGCCCAGCCTTCGGCGCCATTGCCCAGCTCCACCGTCACGTTGCCGATGCCGGCGCGGGTCAGGTTCTTCTGCGCGAAGGTCTTGTTCTCTTCGTTGATTTCGACGCTGGTGACCTTGGCGCCGCGATGCGACAGCAGTGCAGCCATGTAGCCCGAACCGGTGCCGATTTCCAGCACGGTCTCATGTTTCTTCACGCCCAGTTCCTGCAGGATACGGGCTTCGAACTTCGGCGCGAACATCGCCTGGCCGCCCGGCAGCGGGATTTCGACGTCGGCGAATGCGAGGTTCTGGTAGGCGGCCGGCACGAACTGTTCGCGCTTGATCACGAACAACAGGTCGAGGATATCCTGGTCGAGCACATTCCATGGGCGAATCTGCTGTTCGATCATGTTGAAGCGGGCTTGTTCGATATTCATGTTAATACTCGGTGGAAAAATAAATAATCCGATATTTTATCGTTGAACGGCCTCGGAAACACATCTTAACGAGACGTGCGCCGGGACCACGGGAAATTGCGACAGTCTGCAGTTTAAAGGGGATGAAGCCCCAAAAATGGCGTGTTGACGTCGAGTAAGGGCCACGCGAGGGTCAACTCGCCGTGGATTGCACAGCGGGAGACGGCAACAGGCCGTTCAGCGCCATGTCGAGGAAGGTGTCGAGGAAGGCGATCGGTTCGAGTTCGGCGCGCGGGCACGGGCCGACCGAATGCTTCCAGGTGATCAGCATCAGCATCGGCGCGACCAGCACTTGCGTCGTCATGTTGACGTCGACCGGGCGGAATTCGCCGCGCGCGATGCCGCGCTCGAGCATGCCGGCCGTGGCGCGCGTGCCGCGGTTGATGACTTCTTCCTGGTAGAAGCGGGCCAGCTCGGGGAAATTGTCGGCTTCGGCCATGACCAGCTTGATGATGCCGGATGCCTTGGTGGCGCCCAGGCGCTGCCACCAGGAGTGGATCAGATGGCGCAGCAGGTCGGCACTGTGGCCTTCGAACTCGGCGACCGAGGCTTCGGCGTCGCCGATCACCGGCACGATGTTGTTGCGCACGACCGCCTTGAACAGCTCTTCCTTGTTTTCGTAATACAGGTAGAGCGTGCCCTTCGAGACGCCGGCGCGGCGCGCGACGTCTTCCAGGCGTGTGGCGGCATAGCCACGTTCGACGAACAGGTCGAGCGCCGCCGACAGCAACTCCTGGGGACGCGCGTCCTTACGTCGTTCCCAGCGCGGCTTGGTGTCTAAGGGGCATGGCATACTTCTGTCCGTCAACTAACTGTTGAGTCAGCAAATATAGACCTGCATATAAGGGCAGTCAAGGACGGCCCAATGGGCACAGGCCGATAGTATACTAGCCGGCCCATGAACGCTCCCCCACAACCCATCCAGTGCCGGCCCGGCTGCGGCGCCTGCTGCATCGCGCCGTCGATCAGTTCGCCGATACCCGGCATGCCCAACGGCAAGCCTGCCGGCATGCGCTGCGTACAGCTCGACGAGCGCGACGGCTGCAAGATCTTCGGCCGTCCGGAGCGCCCGGCGGTGTGCGGCAGCCTGCAGCCGGCCGGCGACATGTGCGGCGAATCGCGCGCGCACGCGATGTTCTTTCTCAGCGAACTGGAGCGCCTGACCGGCTGAATCGACGCTTCCACTTGCCGACCGTAAAAAAGCCACTATCTATTGAGGGTACTCGACGGTAGCCCCCTGGCTCATGGTAAGCTTGCGCCCTGCCGGCGGCGAGGATCCCTCGTCGCGCGGCGTTCTTCCTCCCGCATCGGCTTCCCCTAATAAACCAATAACGATCTGACCAAAACAATGGACATCATTCTTGCCCTGAAAGCGCTGATCATGGGCCTCGTCGAAGGCTTTACGGAATTCCTGCCGATCTCCTCCACGGGTCACCTGATCCTGGCCGGCAGCCTGCTGAAATTCACCGGCGGCGCCTTTACCGAGGACAAGGCCAAGGTATTCGAGATCGTGATCCAGGCCGGCGCGATCCTGGCCGTGATGTGGGAGTTTCGCGCGCGCATCGCCGCGGTGCTGACCGGTTTAAACGATCCGCGCCAGCAGAAATTCGCGATCAACGTGCTCGTCGCCTTCTTGCCGGCCGCGGTGCTGGGCGTGCTGTTCAACAAGGCGATCAAGGCGCACCTGTTCGCCCCACTGCCGGTGGCGCTGGCCTTCATCGTCGGCGCGCTGGTGATCCTGTGGGTCGAGAAAAAGCACAAGCACAGCAACACCACCGCACGCATCCAGAGCGTCGACGACATGACCATCGCCGACGCCCTGAAAATTGGCTGCGCCCAGGCCTTTGCGCTGATTCCGGGCACCAGCCGTTCCGGCGCGACCATCATGGGCGCGATGCTGTTCGGGATGTCGCGCAAGGCGGCCACCGAATTCTCCTTTTTCCTGGCGATCCCGACCCTGATCGGCGCGACCATCTACTCGCTGTACAAGGAACGCGCGCTGCTGTCGGCCGCCGACCTGCCGCTGTTCGGCATCGGCTCGATCGCCGCCTTCGTCTCGGCCTTCCTGTGCGTGCGCTGGCTGTTGCGCTTCATCAGCAGCCATGACTTCACCGGCTTCGCCTGGTACCGTATCCTGTTCGGTTTGGTCGTGCTGGGCACCGCCTATGCCGGTCTGGTGGTCTGGGCCGATTGACGGGAACGATCATCGAACGCTTAGACAGCAATATAAGCAGCAACATCATGACGAGCGAAATCCAGGAACGTGCGCTGCACGTGCTGCAAACGGTATTCGGCTATCCCGCCTTCCGCGGGCAGCAGGCCGAGATCGTCGAGCAGGTCGCCAGCGGCGGCGATGCACTGGTACTGATGCCGACCGGCGGCGGCAAGTCGCTGTGCTACCAGATTCCGGCGCTGTTGCGCGACGGTGTCGGCGTGGTCGTGTCGCCGCTGATCGCGCTGATGCAGGACCAGGTCGACGCGCTGGCCGAGGTCGGCGTGCGCGCCGCCTTCCTCAATTCCACGCAGACGTTCGAGGAGTCGCTGCGCATCGAGCGCCTGGTGCGCACCGGCGAAATCGACCTGGTCTACGTCGCGCCCGAGCGCCTGATGACGCCGCGCTGCCTGGAGCTGTTCGAGGCCGCCAACATCGCGCTGTTCGCGATCGACGAGGCGCACTGCGTCTCGCAATGGGGCCACGATTTCCGCCCCGAGTACATCCGCCTGTCGATCCTGCACGAGCGCTTCCCGCACGTGCCGCGCATCGCGCTGACGGCCACCGCCGACCAGATGACGCGCGCCGAGATCGCCCAGCGTTTGCAGCTGGAAGACGCGCGCCAGTTCGTCTCCTCGTTCGACCGCCCGAACATCCGGTATTCGATCGTCGAAAAAACCACCGGGCGCAAGCAGCTGATCGATTTCATCAGCGCCGAGCACGCGGGCGACGCCGGCATCGTGTACTGCCTGTCGCGTAAAAAAGTCGAGGAAACCGCGGCCTTTTTGAACGAGCACGGCATCCGCGCCCTGCCCTACCATGCCGGCATGGAGTACTCGCTGCGCGCCGCGAACCAGGCGCGCTTCCTGCGCGAAGACGGCATCGTGATGGTCGCGACGATCGCCTTCGGCATGGGCATCGACAAGCCGGACGTGCGCTTCGTGTGTCACCTCGACCTGCCCAAGTCGCTGGAAGGCTACTACCAGGAAACCGGCCGCGCCGGCCGCGACGGCCTGCCCTCGAACGCCTGGATGGCCTATGGCCTCCAGGACGTGGTGCTGCAGCGCCGGATGATCGACGAGTCCGAGGCCGACGAGAACTTCAAGCGCGTGCTGTCGTCCAAACTGGACGCCATGCTCGGCCTGTGCGAGACGCTGTCGTGCCGGCGCATGCGCCTGCTCGAATACTTCGGCGAGCGCTCCGGCCCCTGCGGCAACTGCGACACCTGCCTGCTCCCGCCGGTCTCGTTCGACGCCACCGTGCCGGTGCAAAAGCTGCTGTCGGCCATTTATCGCTGCGACCAGCGCTTCGCGGCCGGCCACATCATCGACGTGCTGCGCGGCGTGGAGTCCGAGCGCATCACGCAGTGGCACCACGACAAGCTGACCGTGTACGGCGTCGGCGCCGACCGCGGCGAACAGGAATGGCGCGCGATCGTGCGCCAGGTGATCGCGCTCGGTCTGGTCACGGTCGATCACGACGCCTACAGTTCCCTGAAGCTGACGGAATCGGCGCGAGCCGTGCTCAAGGGCCAGCAGACGGTCCAGCTGCGCCAGTACCAGAAGCCGGTCAAGCCAAAGCGCACCTCGACCCCGCGCGGCAGCTACGAGCAGCTGGAGCTGTCCAAGTCCGAACAGGCGATTTTCGAGAAGCTGCGCTGGTGGCGCGTCGAGACCGCGCGCACCCACGGCGTGCCGGCCTACGTCGTGTTCCAGGATGCGACGCTGCGCGAAATCGCCAAGAACAAGCCGACCTCGCTCGACGAGCTGCGCGGCGTATCGGGCGTGGGCGAGAAGAAGCTGGCGTCCTATGGCGACGAGATCGTCGGCCTGATCAGCGAGATGCTCTGAGCCGTATAGAAGCCGCCTACGCTCGCAAAAGGGCGTAAGGCTGGCGGCTTATTTTTTCTTGAAGACGAGATCCCAGACCCCGTGGCCGAGCTTCAGGCCGCGGTTCTCGAACTTGGTGAGCGGACGATACGCCGGCTTTTCGGCATACGCTTCCGCGCTGTTCTGCAGGGCCGGCTCGGCGCCGAGCACCTCCAGCATCTGCACCGCGTAATCTTCCCAGTCGGTCGCGCAGTGGATGTAGCCGCCCGGCTGCAGCTTCTGGCACAGCAGCTGCACGAACGCCGGCTGGATCAGGCGCCGCTTGTTGTGGCGCGCCTTGTGCCACGGGTCCGGAAAGAAGATGTGTACGCCGGCCAGCGTAGCGTCGCCGATCATGTTGTTCAACACTTCGACCGCATCGTGCTGGATCAGGCGCAGGTTCGCGATGCCCTGCTCGCCGATCTGCTTGAGCAGGCTGCCCACGCCCGGCGTGTGCACTTCGACGCCGACGAAGTCGACCTCCGGCATGGCCTTGGCGATGTGGGCGGTGGTGTCGCCCATGCCGAAGCCGATCTCCAGCACCAGCGGCGCCTGGCGGCCGAACGGCGTGTGGAAGTCGAACGGCTCCTTGCGGTACTCGATCAGGAACTGCGGCCCGAACTCTTCCAGCGCGCGCGCCTGGCCGGTCGACAGGCGGCCGGCCCGCGTGACGAAACTGCGGATGCGGTGCTCGGTCGGGTCATAGAGCATCGGCCGGCCCTGGCTGTTGGTAGGCGTATCGGAAGACATGATCGATCTGGATGAAGAGAAAAGGGTCGACATTATAGCCTAGCTTGGCTGTCGAAAAACCTTACATCGCCAGCGGCGCACACCAGCAGAGGCCTGTTTAATAAAGAAATTTCCTGGATGCATGGAAATTGCTTTGTAAAAAGATTGCATAAACGAGTTTACAAAGTACTAAGGAGTCAATGATGTTGAATGTCCGTCGATGGATGCCGGCAGTGGCCTTGGCCGCCTGGTTGCTGCCTGCCTGCGCGGATCCGGTTCAAGCCGGGCACAAGCCGCTCGATAGCGCTGCCGGCGCCTCTGCGAGCAGCGACGACATGCCGGAGCCGGCTTCGCTGGCGCTGCTCGGCCTGGGCGTGCTGGGCCTGATCGCCTTCCGCCGCAAGTTCTGAAGCGGCCAGGCCGAGCCTGCGCTGAGCTAGAGCCGAGCTGAGCGTCCGCACCCGCGATTCTCGGACATAATGGCCGTTCCGCCGACTGGAGAATCGTCCATGCAACGCCAGACCCACCCGATCGCGACCGAAGACAACGTCGCCAGCTTCCAGCTCACCTCTTTTCATTTCGGCACGCCCGTGGACGGCGGCGCCGGCAAGAAGGTCTACATCCAGGCCTCGCTGCACGCCGACGAAGTGCCGGCCATGCTGGTGGCGCACGCGCTCAGGCGCGAGCTGGAAAAGCTGGACGGCGCCGGCCACGTCAAGGGCGAGATCATCCTGGTCCCGGCCGCCAATCCGATCGGACTGTCCCAGGTCATCCACGGCGCGCCCTTCGGCCGCTTCGACCTGGCCAGCGGCGTCAACTTCAACCGCAACTACAAGCACGTCGCCGACGCGCTCAAGACCTCGCTGGCCGGCCGCCTCGGTCCGGACGCGAGCGCCAACGCGGCCCTCGTGCGCGCGCATGCGCGGCGCGCGGTGGCCGAGTGGCAGCCGGCGTCCGCGGCCCAGGAGCTCAAGAAGCGGCTGCTGTCGATGGCGATCGACGCCGACATCATGCTCGACCTGCACTGCGATAACGAAGCGGTGCTGCACCTGTACACCGGCACGCCGCTGGCCGAGCGCGTGCAGCCGCTGGCCGACCTGCTCGGCGCGCACGCGGTACTGCTGGCCACCGAGTCCGGCGGCGAACCCTTCGACGAGGCTTGCAGCCGCGTATGGTGGGAGCTGGCCGCGCACTTCGGCGATGCCTACCCGATCCCGCTCGGCTGCGTCGGCGTGACGGTCGAGCTGCGCGGCGAGAACGACGTGCGCTACGAGCTGGCCGACCGCGACGCGCGCGCGATCCTGCAATACCTGGCGCGCGAAGGCGTGCTGGCGCTCGACGGCCTCGATCCGCTGCCGGCGCCGCTGTGCGCGCCGACGCCGCTGGCGGGCGTGGAATCGCTGGAGGCGCCGCATTCGGGCGTGCTGGTGTTCCTCAAGAAGCTGGGCGAGCAGGTGACGGCCGGCGACGCCGTCGCGGACATCGTCAATCCGGTGAGCGGCCAAGTCAGCACACTGCGCGCCGGACGGGCGGGCGTCCTGTTCGCCAGCACCGCGCACCGCCACCTGCTGCGCGGGATGCACGTCTGCAAAATCGCCGGACGCGAGGCGCACCGCAGCGGCAGCCTGCTGTCTGCCTGATCAGGCGGCAGCGCGCTCGTTCAGTAAAAAGCGCTTGACCAGCAGCGGCGCCATCGCATCGGCCGGCATCGGCCGCGCGATCAGGTAGCCCTGCACCTCATTGCAGCCGAGCGCGCGCAGCAGCGCCAGCTGGTCGTGGTTCTCGACGCCCTCGGCCACCACCTCCATCCCGAGCGCGTGCGCCATCGACACGATCGCCTGGAAGAACACGGTGCCTTCCTTCGACCGTCCCAGCTCGGCGGTGAACGAGCGGTCGACCTTCAGCACGTCCATCTTCATGCGCTGCAGCTGCGACAGCGACGAGTAGCCGGTGCCGAAATCGTCGACGTGCAGCTTGACGCCGAGCGCGCGGATCGCCGCCAGCTCGGCCAGGATCGCGTCCTGGTCGCCCATCATCGCCGACTCGGTGATCTCGACTTCGAGCAGGTGCGCCGGCACGCCATGGCGATGCAAGGCGTCGGCCAGCTCGTGCTGCACGCCGCCACGCAAAAACTGCTTGGGCGAGACGTTGATCGAGACCGGCACCAGCGGCATGCCTTGCGCGCGCCAGGCGGCCAGTTGGGCGCAGGCCTGGTCGATCACGATCGCGCCGATCGGCACGATCAAGCCGCTCGACTCGGCCAGCGGGATGAATTCGTCGGGGCGGATCATGCCGAGCTGCGGATGCTCCCAGCGGATCAGCGCTTCCATGCTGAGCAGCGCACCGCTGCGGGTGTCGACGCGCGGCTGGTAATGCAGGTTGAACTGGCGCTGCTCGATCGCTTCCAGCAGGCGCTGGCGCAGCTGGGCGCGCGTCTTGAGCGTCGACGATTGGGCCGGGTCGAAGAAGCGGTACTGGCCCTTGCCTTCGTTCTTGCCGGCGTACATGGCGATGTCGCCGTGGCGGATCAGCGTGGCCGCATCCAGGCCGTCGCGCGGATACACGCTGATGCCGACCGAGGCGCCGATCATGTGCTGGTCGCCGCCGATGCCGAACGGCTTGCCGAAGGCGTCGACGATGCGCATGGCGACGTTGGCCGCCTGCTGGTCGCTGTCGAACGGCGAGAGCAGCACGATGAATTCGTCGCCGCCAAAGCGCGCCACGCGGTCGCCCGGGCGCAGCTGCGACATCAGGCGCTCGGCGGCGGCGCGCAACAGGCGGTCGCCGATGGCGTGGCCGTGCGAGTCGTTGACCTGCTTGAATTCGTCGAGGTCGACGAACAGCAGCGCCGCGCCGTGGCCCTGGCTTTGCGCCTGCGCCAGCGCTTGCGGCACGAAGTTCAGGAACCAGTGGCGGTTCGGCAGGCCGGTCAGGCTGTCTTCGTTGGCCAGGCGCGCCAGCTCGGACTCGTGCGCCTTGCGTTCGCTGATGTCCTGCAGCGTCACCGCCAAGCCGTCGCCGACGCGCACGATGCGCCGGTGGCCCCAGCGGATATTGAGGCGATTATCGTCGGGCATGCGCCGGTCTTCCTGGTGAAAGCCGACCGCCATCGCGTGGCGGTAGTTGTCGACGATCGCCATGCCGTCGACGCCGTTGATCTGCGAGACCAGCGTGCCGAGCAGCGCTTCGCGCGTCAGCCCGTAGAAAAAGGCGCCGCGCTCGTTGCAGTCGACGATGCGGAAGTCGACCACCTTCCCTTTGCGGTCGCGCAGCGGCGACACCATGTAGAAGCCGTCGTTGGCGCTTTCGGTGGCGGTGCGGTAGGCGCGCTGCACGGTGTCGCGCTCGCGTGCGCGCCGCGCCGCGCGCACGGACAGTATGCTGGCCGCGCCGGCCAGCACCAGCAGCCCGAGCGTCGCCAGCACCATGCGGTTGCGGGCATCGATCCAGTACGCGTCGGCGCCGGCCAGGGCGGACGCCTGCGACAGCGCGACCAGCGCCACCATCGGGTACACGCTCGAGCGGCGCCAGCCGAGCACGCGCGCACGCCCATCCGCGAAGCCGCCCGCGCCGGCATCACCCTGGACCAGTTGCACGCCGCGCGGCACCGGCCAGCGTTCGGCATTGGCCGGCAGCAGCGCGCCGGCCGTGCCCATGTGCACGGCGCCGCCGGCGTCCTGCTCGACGCGCAGCGGATGCTCGGTGCCGACCAGCGCCAGCAGGCTGTCCGCGCCCAGCGTCGAGGCGCTGACGAAGGACGTGAAATAGCCGGCATCGACCGCCATCACCAGCACGCCGTCGAATTCGTCGTCGCGGGTGTCGAGACGGCGCGTGAACAGGATCGCGCCGCGCGCGTCGAGCTCCGGCGGCGCGGCGCCGATGCGCAGCGCGGTCGAGATGTTGTCGCGGTGTTCGATGAAGAAGCGCGTGTTGGCCAGCTTGGGCGCAGCGCCGTGCGGCCGGGTCGACGAACGCACCGCGCCGTCGGGGCCGATCACGCTGACGTTCAGGATCGCGCTGTCGGTGAACATGCCGTCGCGCCGCATGTCCTCGATCAGCGTGCGCTTATCGACGCGCTGATCGCTGCGTGCGTCATCATGCTCCCAGCTGTGCTTGAGCTGCATCGTGATCTGGTCGAGCTGCGCCACCGAGCGCGTGAGGTACTGCTCGTAGGCTTCGGCGTAGGCGTCGGCTTCCTTGACGGCCAGTTCGGCAGCGCGCCGGTGTTCGGCGTTCGAGCGCAGCACGGCGCCGCTCCACAGCGCGACGCAGGCGAGCAGGGCCAGCGCGGGCCACAGCAGCGCCAGGAATCGATGGGTGCGCGGGGCGGTGTGAGCGCTGGACTTGGTCATGCGGCGAGTGTAAGCACGCCGCATGACAAGCCGATGACACTAGCGCGGCGTGCCCTGGCCAGGGCGTCGGCTTCAGCGCGCTGCCTTGGCCCGCGCCAGCACCTCGGCCACCTCGCCCAGGTCGGCCGGTTTGACCAGGTAATGGTCGAAGCCGGCCTGCCGCGCCTCTTCGCGATCCTGGCGCTGGCCGTAGCCGGTCAGCGCCACCAGCGTCGCGTGCGCGCTTTCCGGCTGGGCGCGCAGGCGCCGCGCCAGCTCGTAGCCGTCCATGTCGGGCAAGCCGATGTCGAGCAGCAGCACTTCGGGTCGCTCGCGCCGCGCCCGCTCGAGCGCGCCCTGGCCGTCGTACTCGACGCTGAGCGCATGGCCTTGCACCTCGAGCAGCGCGGCCAGCATCTGGGCAGCGTCGACGTTGTCGTCCACGACCATCACGCGCAGGTTGCCGGCATCGTGCGCGACGTCGTGCGCGCCGCCGGGCTCGATCTCGGGCGCCGGCGCCGCCACGCGCGGCAGGCACAGCGAAAACTCGCTGCCCAGTCCCAGGCCGGCGCTGTTGGCGTGCACGCTGCCGCCATGCAGCGCGATCAGGCTTTTCACCAGCGCCAGGCCGATCCCGAGGCCGCCCTGCGAACGGTCCGGCGTGCGCTCGGCTTGCGTGAACAGATCGAAGATGTAGGGCAGCACCTCGGGCGCGATGCCGACGCCGTTGTCGCGCACGGTGACGAGCACGCGGCTCTCGTCGACCGTGACGGCGAGCATCAGGCTGCCGCCGGGCGCGGTGTACTTGGCGGCATTGTTGAGGATGTTCGAGATGACTTGCACCAGGCGCGTGCGGTCGCCGATCACGTGGGCCGGCTGGCCGGACAGCTGCAGCGTCAGCGCATGGCGGCGCGCGTCGACCAGCGGGCGCACCTGCTCGACCGCGGCCGACACGATCACGTTCAGGTCGAGTTCTTCCTTTTCCAGCGCCACCAACCCGCGCGTGACGCGCGAGACGTCCAGCAGGTCGTTGACCAGGTCGGTCATGTGCGAGGCCTGGCGCACGATGATCTCGCTGGCGTTGGCCACGCTCTTGCTGTCCTGGTGGCCGAGGCGCAGCAGCTGGGCCGCGGTCATGATCGGCGCCAGCGGGTTGCGCAGCTCGTGCGCCAGCATCGCCAGGAACTGGTCCTTCTGGCGGTTGGCGGCGCGCAGCTCGTCCTCGATCTGCTTGCGCGCGGTGACGTCGCTGCCCTCCACGAAAATGCCGGACACGGCGCCTCCGGGGTCGCGGATCGGCTGGTAGACGAAGTCGACGTAGCGCTCCTCGAGCGGACCGCCGTCCGCACGCTGCAGGCGCAGCGGCAGCGCATGGCCGACGAACGGCTCGCCGCTGGTATAGACGCGGTCGAGCAGTTCGAAAAAGCCCTGGCCGGCCACTTCCGGCAGCGCGTCGCGCGCACGCTTGCCGACCAGCTGGCGGTGGCCGACCAGCTGCAGGTAGGACTGGTTGGTCAGCTCGAACACGTGGTCGGGCCCGCGCAGCACCGCCATGATGCCGGGCGCCTGCTCGAACAGCGCGCGGAAGCGCTCGATCTCTTCGTTGCGGTAGCGCTCGGCCAGCACCTGCTCGGTGACCTCGACGCAGGCGCAGTACATGCCGGCGATGGCGCCGGACTCGTCGCGCACCGGCGAATACGAGAACGTGAACCAGGTCGACTCGTCGTAGCCGTGGCGGTTCATCACGAGGTGCAGGCGATCGGCATAGGTGGCTTCGCCGCGCATGGCGCGCTCGGCCAGCGGGCCGACCTCGTGCCAGATCTCGGCCCAGATCTCGCTGAACGGCCGGCCCAGCGCATCCGGATGCTTGGCGCCGAGGATCTCGCCATACGCATCGTTGTACAGGAAGCCCAGCTGCGACCCCCACGCCACGAACATCGGTAGCTTCGAGTTGAGCATCAGCTCGACCACGGTGCGCAGCGCCGGCGACCAGGCGCGCGGATGGCCCAGCGGCGAGGTCGACCAGTCGTGCGCACGCATCAGCGCCCCGACCTGGCCGCCGCCGCTCATGAACATGAGTGATTTGTCGGGATGATCGACGGGATCGACAGGGGCCGGCCGGTGCTGGTCTTCGCGCATACTCGATTTGCAAAGGGATTCGTTACCGATTTTGCCATATTTGCCTCGGCGGACGCGCACGGGCGGGGCAGGCGGGGAACGAGTATGCTGAAGGGAAACGACTGCGTGGGCACGCGACAGATGGAGCGGGTGAAGGGAATCGAACCCTCGTCTTAAGCTTGGGAAGCTCCTGCTCTACCATTGAGCTACACCCGCGTTGCCTGCATTCTACGCGGATTCCGGCGGGTTTGACAAACAAGCACAGCGCCTATGCAGGCTGGCTGTGCTGGCGCAAATCAGCCTGGCTGGCGCGTGTCGCACACCGACGGTATAGTGACGTTTCACTCTGAAAGCGACCGATGGCAGACTTCGACATTTCTTCCATCGTGCAATCCCTGCACGATGCACGCCAGCAGTGGCGCCATGCGCACCGGCCGGCCGGCGAAGCCCGCGGCTTCGAATTCCCGTCGCGCGAAGCGGTGGCCGCCATCATCGAACAGCTCAAGGGCGTGCTGTTCCCGCTGCGCCTGGGACCGCCCGGCCTGCGTCCGGAAAGCGAAAACTTCCACGTCGCCCATGCGCTCGATACGGCGCTGCATTCGCTGCTGTGCCAGGTGCAGATCGAGCTCGGCTACAGCGCGTCGCTGCGCCAGCTGAGCGGCACCGACATCGGCGGCCAGGCCTTGAGCGCCACGCGCGCCTTTGCCGCAGCCCTGCCCGACATCCGCATGCTGCTCGACAGCGACGTGCTGGCCGCCTTCCAGGGCGACCCGGCCGCGCGCAGCGTCGACGAAGTGCTGCTGTGCTATCCGGGCATCCTGGCCATGATCCACCACCGGCTCGCGCACAGCCTGTACGGTCTTGGCCTGCCGCTGCTGGCGCGCATCACGGCCGAACTCGCGCATGCGCAAACCGGTATCGATATTCACCCGGGCGCCCAGATCGGGGCCGGCTTCTTCATCGACCACGGCACCGGTGTGGTGATCGGCGAAACGGCCGTCATCGGCCAGCGCGTGCGCCTGTACCAGGCCGTCACGCTGGGCGCGAAGCGCTTCCCGACGCATGCCGACGGCACGCTGCAGAAAGGCTTGCCGCGCCATCCGATCCTCGAGGACGACGTCGTCATCTACGCCGGCGCCACCCTGCTCGGGCGCATCACGGTCGGCAAAGGCGCGGTTATCGGCGGCAACGTCTGGCTCACGCACGACGTGCCCGCGGGCGCGCGCGTGGCCCAGGCGGCGTCGCGCGAGGATGCGGCCAGCGTGCAGAACGACGGCGCCTGAGCCGCCGCTTACTTCGGGCTCTCGACCGTGTAGCCCTTTGCCTGCAGGTCGGCCAGGTAGCCTTTCGGGTCGATGATGTTGCTCATCTGCAGAATGGCGAAAGTCGAGGCATTGCTGGCCAGCGATTTCTCGGCCGCTTGCAGCCAGGAAGCGCGAATGCGGGGACGCATGTTCTGGAGTTCCGGCGCGTTCTTCGCGACCTGGCTGTTCAGGATGGCGTCGCCGCAAGCCTGCTCGCGCTCGGCGTAGCCCAGCAGCGTGATCTCGGCGATGTTGCCGTTGGCCCAGGCGTTGGCGCGTGCCCGCGCCGTGTCGATGTCTTCTTCCAGCGTCGCGAGTGTCTTGTTGAAGCAGGCCGTGTCTTCGAGCTGCGACTTCTTGAAATCCTTGAGCAAGCCGCGCGGATCCTTGAGCTCGATGCCGAAGCCAGTATCGGTCACCTTGATGCCGTTATGCTTGGCGATCTTTTCGATCTGGTCTCGCACCGCCGCGCTTTGGGTCAGGCCGTTCTTTTTCATCGCGGCTTGCTGCAGCAGCTGGCTGGCGAAGATCGGCCGGTCACGCTCGATACCATCGTCGTCGCCGATGTACTTGGCCTTCAGCGTTTGCCAGCGCGGATAGACGTCGGCCGGGAGAAGGTCCTTGAGCGCCGCGCCGTCGGGATTTTTCTGCATGCCGATCATGCTCGGCAGCAGCGTCAGGCCACGAAAGAAGCCGACCTCGATGTGCGAGCCGGGCGGCAGCAGGACTTCCTGCGAGTGCGTCACCAGGCGTTCGACGCGCGAGGCATCCCACTCCATCTTTTGCGGCAATGGCGAATACAGGCCGAACACCCACATCACGTGGCCATTCTTCGACACTTTCCAGACGCCCGGACCGGGCCGGCGGCCTTCGACCACGACCGTGGCCGGCGGCGCTTCCTCGGCCGCGGGCGCTGTCGCGGCGGCATCCGGGACAGCCTGCTGCGCGGCCGGTGCGGCCGGCTCGGCCGCCGGCGCGGCAGTCTGCGCCAGCGCCGGCAGCGCAAGGAAACCCAGGGTCAACGCGCATGCGGTGTGTCGGTTCATCGTCCATCCCTTTGTTGTTGTCTGTGAGTACAGATTAACCCAGCAACAAACGGCGGTAGAAGCCGGCAACACATTGTTACTCTGACATGCATACGCGCGCATGACGTGTGCGCAACACGCGCGCACGCGTACGCGCGAGGCCTCAGAGCAGGCCTGGCTCGGACGGCTCGTCAAGCGGGCGATTCAGCAGCTCGTGCGCCAGCTTCAAGCCCTGCACCATGATCGAGAAGGCTTCGTGCTTGGCGTCCTCGCCCGGCACGCGCAACACGTAGGACGGGTGGTAAGTGGTGACGACCCAGCGGCCGTCGTGGCGGATCGGCTTGCCGAGCGAATTCTTGAGGGTGACGGTGGCCGTGCCCAGCACCGACTTGAGGGCGGTCGCGCCCAGCGCCACGATGACGGTCGGCTTGACGCTGGCCAACTCCTTCTCGTACCAGTAGTGGCAGGCCTCGATCTCGCGCTGTCCCGGCGTCTTGTGCAGCCGGCGCTTGCCGCGCGGCTCCCATTTGAAATGCTTGACGGCGTTGGTGACGTAGACCGTGCTGCGGTCCAGCCCGGCCGCCTCGCAGACCTGGTCGAGGAGTTTACCGGCCGGTCCGACGAAGGGATGGCCGGCCAGGTCTTCCTGGTCGCCCGGCTGCTCGCCGACCAGCATGATCTGCGCATGCTTCGGGCCTTCGCCGGGCACGGCCTGGGTGGCGAACTGGTACAGCTCGCAACGCCGGCATTCGTCCAGCTTCGAGGGATGCTGATGGCGTTCCGGCTGGGCGTCCTCGGGCGCGATCGGGATCGTCGTACCCTTTCTCTGGCCGACCGCTTCGTACTGGCCGACCTTGCGCGCGCCGCGCGAGGCTTCGCCGATCATGTGCGGGACGATCTTCGCTTCCGGCAGGTGCTTCCAGCGGTCTGACGTGATGTGCTGGTGCATGATCCCGGCGTTCAGGCGCGCCGGGTTGAAGATGCTGCGGTAATAAGTCAGCCACAGCGCCTCGCCATCGTCTTCCAGCTCCTGGGCGTTGTGCGCCAGCGGGCCGGTTTCGTGCAGCGTCTGGCCATCCCACAGCACGCTGGCTTCGGGTGTGGCGATCATCCAGCTGACCTTGCCCATGCGCTTGGCGAAGTGCTCGGCCACCTGCGGCAGCACGTCGTGGCGCGGCTCGTACCAGGCAACGAAGCGCGGCGGGCCGGCGTCCACGGGACGTTCGCGGAATCGGATGTAGGCATGCATGTCGTGCTCCTCGCGTCGCACCGCCTTGACCATGCCGTTCAGGCGCGCGCCGTCTTCGTCGGCCGGCGACTGCACGTCGTGCTCGCCCTGGGTCCAGCGCCAGATCACACGGTACAGGAAGGCCCAGCGATCCGGCACGCGGCAGCAGGCGGCCGATTGCAACATCTGCATGAACGAGCGCGGGATGTGCGGCGTGGGTTTTACCGGCCGATCTTGCAACGAATCTTGCGGCGCTGCGGGCAGCGGTGTCGAAGCATTATGCGAGGGCTCGGCAGCCGATGACGCACCCGAGAACAGGTCGCCGGCCAGCAGGTCGTCGCGGTGCGGCGCGCCCCAGGTCACCTGTTCGGGCGCGACGCCATGCACCAGCAGGTCGCGCGCGGCCTCGCGCCACTGCGCGAAGTTCTCGACCAGCAGCGCCTGGCCTTCGAGTGCCCGTTGCGCTGCCGATGGTCCGCTCATGCCGCCTGCAATTCCGGCCACAGGTTCATCTGCTGCGGCGCGTCGGCCATGTTGCGGCGCAGGTGTTCGGACGATGCCATGCCTTGCGCCGGCTTGTAGTCGGCGGTGACGACGAAGGGCGCCAGCTTTTTCAGGCTGCAGCGCAGGCGCGACAGATCCTCCCAGCGAATGCGGCGCAGCCGGCGCAGGTCGATCAGGCGCTTGGCCGAGCGCAGGCCGATGCCGGGCACGCGCGCAATCATGGTCTCGTCGGCGCGGTTCAGGTCGAGCGGGAAGTGCTCGCGGTTGGTCAGCGCCCAGGCCAGTTTCGGATCGATGTCGAGCGCCAGGTTGCCGGCTTCCGGCATGATCTCGCCGGCGGTGAAGCCGTAACCGCGCATCAGGAAATCGGCCTGGTACAGGCGGTGCTCGCGCAGCAGCGGCGGCGGGGCCGAGGGCACGCTCGACGGACTCTGCGGGATCGGGCTGAACGCCGAGTAATACACGCGCTTGAGTTTATAACTGCCGTACAGCGTTTGCGACGTGCTCAGGATCGTATGGTCGTCGCTGGCGTCGGCGCCGACGATCATCTGCGTGCTCTGGCCGGCCGGCGCGAACACCGGCGCCTTCGGGTGGTCGTCCTTTTCGTCGAGCTTGGTGCGGATCGAGCCCATCGCCAGTTTGATGGTGTGCACGCTCTTTTCGGGCGCCAGCTTCTGCACGCTATCCTGGGTCGGCAGCTCGATGTTCACCGACAGGCGGTCCGCGTACTTGCCGGCCAACTCGATCAGGCGCGGGTCGGCATCGGGGATCGTCTTGAGGTGGATGTAGCCGCGGAAGTTGTGATCCTCGCGCAGGCGGCGCGCGACCTCGACCAGTTGCTCCATCGTGTAGTCGCTCGACTGGATGATGCCCGAGCTCAGGAACAGGCCGTCGATGTAGTTGCGCAGGTAAAAATCCTGGGTCAGCTTGACCACTTCGTCGACCGAGAAACGCGCACGCGGTACGTTCGAGCTGCGCCGGTTGACGCAGTACTGGCAGTCGTACACGCAGAAATTGGTGAGCAGGATCTTGAGCAGCGAGACGCAGCGACCATCCGGCGTGTAGCTGTGGCAGATGCCCATGCCGGTGGTGGCGCCCAGGCCATCCTTGTCGACCGAGTCGCGCTTGGGCGCGCCGCTGCTGGCGCAGGAGGCGTCGTACTTGGCGGCATCGGCCAGGATCTCGAGCTTGTCTTTGAGTTCCATTGAACAGTCAGCGATTGCATACTGTATAAAAAAACAGTATAACGCAGGCGCTTCCGGCGCGACTGTGCGCATACGCACGCGGCCGGGTCAAAGCCCGGACAGGATGGGCATTTACCACAAGCATGCATATAAGATGTATGCTATGGGCAACAAAAAACTTGAAAGCTTCTTTTAATACGGCGATGATTGCATTTGCCGTATGAATGGCAGCAAATCCTGCCGAAAACTCGATGTCCATCCAAACCCGCAACAACGTCCACATTGCCGGCGCCGGCCCGGCGACGGTGATCTTCACGCATGGCTTCGGCTGCGACCAGAGCATGTGGCGTTCGCTTGCTCACGTGTTCGCATCGCGTTACCGGATCATCACCTACGACCTGGTCGGCAGCGGCGAGTCGGACCGCCTCGCCTACGACCGCAGCAAATACGCCAGCCTGCACGGCTATGCTCAGGACCTGATCGAGATCGCCGATGCCTACGCGGATGGCCCGGTGATGCTGGTCGGGCATTCGGTCGGCGCCATGATCGGCTTGCTGGCGACGATCGACGCGCCCGGGAAATTCACCGCCCAGGTCATGGTGGGCCCCTCGCCGTCCTTCATCAACGACGGCGACTATACCGGTGGCTTCACGCGCGACGAACTCGACGAGCTGGTAGCCCTGATGGATTCGAATTTCGTCGACTGGTCGAATTACCTGGCGCCGGCCATCATGGGCGCGCCCGACCGCCCCGAGCTGGGCCGCGAGCTGGCGCGCAGCTTCCGCAGCAACGACCCATCCATCGCGCGCCAGTTCGCGCGCGCGACCTTCTATGCCGATCACCGCGCCGACCTGCCCAAATCGACGGTGCCGGCGCTGATCCTACAATCCAGCAACGACCTGATCGCCCCGCGCGCAGTCGGCGACTACATGCTGCGCCACCTGCCCAATGCCACCCTGGAAATCGTCGACAACGTCGGCCACTGCCCGCACGTGAGCGCCCCGAGCACTGTCGGCCAGGCGATCCACGGCTTCATCGGCCGCGCGGCCTGAGTGCCTCTAAGGCACGCCGACGTAGCGGTGCGCTTGCGCCAGCAGCGCCGGCTCCATGCGCGCGGCGACGCGCTGAATGTAATTGTTGGCCACGGCTAGCCCGGCCGCGCCGGCGCGGTACAGCCAGGCATAGGCTTCGACCAAGTCGCGCACCACACCCTGTCCCGAGGCGTACATCACGCCGATGTTGAACTGGGCGCGCGCATGGCCCTGGCGCGCGGCGCACAGGTACCAGAAATGGGCGGCTTCATAATCGCGCGCGACGCCCCGGCCGCTGTCGTAGCGCAGGCCGAGCGCGAACTGGGCCAGCGCATGGCCCTGGTCGGACGCACGCCGATACCAGTCGTAGGCCTGGCGCGGATCGACCGTGCCGCTGTCGTCGCGGTCCAGCAATTGGCCGAGCGCGTACTGGGCCGGCGCGTAGTCCTGGTCGGCGGCCTGGCGATACCAATAGCGCGCCTGGACCAGGTCCTGGCCGGCGCCGCTCATCTGCCCACTCATTTGCCCGCTCATCTGCCCATTCTCGTAGCGCAGCGCCAGGTCGAACTGGGCGCGCAGGTGGCCCTGCTCGGCGGCCTTGCGGTACCAGTCGAGCGCGGCCGGCGGATCCTGCGCCACGCCGTGGCCGGCTTCCAGCAGCTGGGCCAGGTGGTACTGGGCGCCGGCGAAGCCTTGCTCGGCGGCGCGGGCGAACCAGTGCGCGGCCGTCGCATGATCCTGTTCGACGCCCTGGCCGTGCTCGTAGCGCAGGCCGAGATTGTCCTGGGCGCCGGCGTGGCCCTGCTCAGCCGCCTTGCGGAACCATTGCAGCGCCAGCTCCGGATTGTGCGCGACGCCATGGCCGGCATCGTAGATCAGCGCCAGGTTGAACTGCGAGCTCGCGTGCCCCTGCTCGCCGGCGCGCGCATACCACAGGATCGCCTTTTCGCTGTCTTGCGGCAGGTCCTGGCCCTTGTCGTAGCGCAGGCCGAGGTTGAACTGCGCCGGCGCATAGCCCTGCTCGGCGGCCTTGCGGAACCAGTGCAGCGCCTGCTGCACGTCACGCTCGACGCCTTGGCCTGCGTCGTAACGTAGCGCCAGGTTGAACTGCGAACGCGCGTAATTCTGCTCGGCGGCCTTGCGGTACCACTCGATCGCCTTGGCGACGTCCTGGGGCACGCCCTTGCCGCCCTCGTAGATCATCGCCAGGTTGTGCTGGGCGCCCGGATCGCCTTGGCTTGCCGCGAGGCTGAACCAGCGCATTGCCTGCTGCACGTCGGTCGGGACACCCTGGCCTTTCGCGTACAGCCAGCCGAGGTTGTACTGCGCCTGCGCGTAACCCTGTTCCGCGGCCTGGGTGTACCAGTGGCGCGCCTGCGCCAGGTCCTGGGCCACGCCCTGGCCCTTTTGGTACATCACGCCGAGGTTGTACTGCGCCTGCGCCAGGCCGCTGCTGGCCGCCATGCGGTACCAGGCCACGGCCAGCTCGTAGTTGCGCGGCACGCCCTGGCCGTTCACGTACATGAAGCCCAGGCTGTGCTGGGCGCTGGCCACGCCGCGCTCGGCCAGCCCTTTTACGCGCAAAAATTCCGCCGTATGGCGTGCGTCTACGTCGCTGCGGGTCGGATCGGGCATGGCGCGCGCGTAAAAGTCGTCAGGCCTGGAAGGCGATCACGTTGTGGCCGCCCGCCTGCACGCCATGCGCACTGAGCACGTCCATGAAACGCGGCAGCGGCATCGGGCGATAGTAGAGGTAGCCCTGCATCGTGAGGCAGCCGTTGGCGCGCAGATAACGGGCCTGGACCGCGGTTTCGACGCCTTCGGCGATCAGGTTCAGGCCCAGTCCGCGCGCGATCGAGATGATCGCCAGCACCACCGGATAGTGGTCATGCTCGTCGTGGATCTCCTTGACGAAGGACTGGTCGATCTTGATCGTATGGACCGGGAAGCGGTGCAGGTAGGCCAGACTCGAGTAGCCGGTGCCGAAGTCGTCGATCGCCACCGACACGCCGAGCTGCCCCAGTTTGTTGAGCTGCTCGATCGCGTACTGCGGGTTGCGGATGCAGATGTTCTCGGTGATCTCGACCTCGATCTGGCCCGGCGCGATCCCGTGGCGCAGCAGCGCGCCGCGCATCTTCTCGAAGAAGTCGCCGCGGTCCAGGTATTGCGGCGACAGGTTCAGCGACAGGCGCACCTGGCTGCCGCACAGGCCTTTCCACTGCAGCATGTCGCGGCACAGCGCGCCGATCATCCAGTCCGAGATCGGCAACATCAGGCCGTTCTCTTCGGCGAACGGCAGGAACTCGCCCGGCGAGACGATGCCGCGGGTCGGGTGATTCCAGCGCATCAGCGCCTCGGCGCCGACGATCTTGCCGCTGGCGGCGTCGACCTGCGGCTGGTAGAACATCTCGAGCTCGTCGTTTTCCAGCGCGCGCCGCAGCGCCTGGCCGAGCGCGATCTTCTGGTGCGACACTTCCTGCATCGACGGATCGTAGAAGGCGTGGCCGTTCTTGCCCTGGCCCTTGACCTGGTACATGGCGATGTCGGCGTGGCGCAGCAGCTCGTCGATCGACTCGCCGTGGCCCGGATAGATAGCGATACCAATCGAGGCCGAGATGTGCACTTCGTGACCGTCCAGGTCAAACGGCCGCTGCAGCGATTCGAGGAACTTGTCGGCGACCGCGCGCGCATCGTCGCGCTCGCGCAGCTCGGGCAGCACGATGGTGAATTCGTCGCCGCCCTGGCGCGCCAGCGTGTCGCCCTTGCGCAGGCATTCCTTCAGGCGCCCGGCGACCTGCTGCAGCAGCTCGTCGCCCTTGACGTGGCCGAGGGTGTCGTTGACCAGCTTGAAGCGGTCCAGGTCGATGAACATCACCGCAAGTTCGGTCTGCTTGCGCTTTGCCTGGATGACCGCCAGGCCGAGCCGGTCCTTGAACAGGATGCGGTTCGGCAAGTCGGTCAGGATGTCGTGGTAGGCCTGGTACGAGATCACCTCTTCAGCGCGCTTGCGGTCGGTGATGTCGCGCGCCACGCCGTAAGTGCCGAAGAACTCCAGCTTCCTGACTTCCTGGTCGGGCACGTGCATGCCGATCGCGTTCAGCGAGATCGTCATCAGGGTGGTGTTGAAGGTGCGCTCGTGCGCGTGGGCGGCATGGCACTTCAGGCGCAGCTCGACGTTGCGCGAGGCGCGCTCGTCGACGCGGCGCTCGTTGAACACGTAGCGCGCGCGCTCCAGGTCTTCCTCGTGCACCAGGACCGAGTAATGCTGGCCGATCAGCTCTTCGCGCTTGTAGCCGAGCAGCTGGTAGGCGCGCTCGTTGATGAAGGTGAAGCGGCCTTCGTGGTTCAGCGTATAAACGATGTCCGGCGACGAGTCGACCAGGTAGCGGTACATCTTTTCCGAGTTTTCCAGCTGCGCAGCGATGCGCTCGTTGGCCTGCTCCAGCCGGCGCGCTTTCAGGGCGTTGCCGACTGTCTTGAGCAGCTCTTCGCGGCTGTAGGGCTTGCGCAGATAATCGTAGGCGCCGCGTTTGAGCGCGCCGATCGCCGCGTCGATACCGACCTCGCCGCTGACCACGATCACGTCGGCGCCGATGCCCTTCTGGTTGATGAAGTCCATCACCTCATGGCCGCCGATGTCGGGCAGGCCGAGGTCGAGCAGGACCAGGTCGAAGCGCAGCTTGGACAGGTGCGCCAGCGCCTCGGCGCCGTTGGTGGCGGTGATCAGCTGGTAGCCGCGGCCTTGCAGCAGCTCGTACAGCGACAGCAGCAGGCGCGGCTCGTCGTCGACCAGCAGCAGGCGCGGTTGCTCGAGGGCGGCGCCGAGCGAGGCGGGATCGAAGGGGGTGGGGGTCGGGGCGCTGTGGGGAAACGGAATCATTGTTGCCTTATACGGATCCAAGCGCGCGAGCCGGCAACGCTGCCGGTGCGCCGGCGCCGGCATGCGCCGGCAGCAGGATTTCAAAACTGGTACCGGTACTGGCGCTGCGGCAGGCGATGTGCCCGCCCAGCTGCTTCACCAGTCCGTGCACGATCGACAGGCCGAGGCCGTGGTGCGGCCCTTCCTTGGTGCTCTGGACGGCCGAGAACAGGTTGGCCAGCACTTCGCGCGACAAGCCCGGCCCGGTGTCGGAGACGACCAGTTCCAGGTACAGGCGGCGCTCGCGGTTGACGTGGCCGCGGTTGGCGATCTCGATGCGGCCGCCGTTCGCGGACAGCGCCTCGATCGCGTTCTTGACGAGGTTGACCAGGATCTGCTTGAGGATGTCGGGGTCGCCGTCGATGCGGTTGGCGCCTTGCGGCATGTCGACCACGATCTCGACGTTGGCCGGGACGAAGTTCGTGGTGCGGAACAGGCGCAGCACGTCGTCGACCACGCGCGCCACGTCGGCCGTCGCCGGCGCGCCCTCGAACGCCGCCGGGTTGGCCGGCGCGACCTCGGCCAGGCCGCCGATCAGCTGGCTGACGCGGTCGATCTCTTCGTTCAGGATCGACAGTTCGCCGCCGACCGGCTCGCGGCGTTCCAGCTTGCCGTCAAGGACCGACAGGTAGTTCTTGATGATCGAGAGCGGGTTGTTCACCTCGTGCACCACGCGCCGCGAGGCTTCGCGGTATTCCTCGGCCATGTGGGCCAGCTGGCGGCGCGCGTGGCCGCGCTCGGCCATCGCGTTTTCAAGCGCGGTCGCGGCCTGGTTGCCGAACGATTGCAGGAAGCGCTCGCGCTTTTCGCAGGCCGGCACCTGCCAGCTGGCGATGACGCCGACCAGCACGCCCAGGCAACGCGCGCCCACGACCAGCGGCACGCACACCAGCGACTCGGCGTTCAGGATGCGCAGCAGTTGCTCTTCCGGCAGGCCGAGCGGGCGGCCGTCGCGCCGTACGAACGCCAGGCGCCGCTCCAGCGCCGCCGTAGCCAGGGCGCCGCCCTTGGCCAGCGGGACCGTGAATTGCGCGATCCGCTGCTGTTGTTGCAACTGCGCGGTCGGTGCGCCGACCAGCGCCTGCCCGGTCGGGTTCTCGAGCAGCACGACCGCGTTCTCGAAGTCGAACAGGATGCGCGCCGAGCGCGTCATCGATTCGAGCAGGCCGCCTTCGCCGCCTTGCCCCTGCTGGCGCGCGAACACCTGCCCGACTTCCGACACCAGCACGAGATTGCGCATTTCTTCCTTGAGGCGCTCCTGTACAGGATCGCTGGGCGGCGCCGGCGCGAAGGCCGGCGGCGCCGGGATGTCGTCGGCGCCGGCGAGGTCGATGCCGAGATGGATCGCGGCCTGGTCGACCTGGCGCGCGGCCAGCGCGAGCAGCGCGTCCGGCGCATCCGGCCCCAGGCCGCACAGTGCGCGTGCCTCGTCGACCTGGGCATCGTCGTCGGCGTGGGTCGACAGCACATGGGCCAGGCGCACCACGCGGATCAGCGGGTGCGCATCTTCCAGGCGCGCGCTCGGCTCGTGGTGGTACAGCACCGCGTCGGCCAGGAAGGAATCGAGCTGCCAGCGCTCGATCATCCAGGCGCCGGCTTCGGCGTGGGTGATCTGCAGCGTGCGCTGCTCGACCGCGCACAGGTCTTCGTCGTCGCGCGCGTGGAAATTGAAACCGTATTCCTTGGGCGCGGCGGCCAGCAGCGCCAGGCGGCCGACGTTGTACAGCAGGCCGGCCAGGTAGGCTTCCTCGGGCTGCGCGTACTCGATGCGGCGCGCCAGCTCGCGCGCCAGCACAGCGGTGGTCAGGGAATTCTTCCAGAACGCGCGCAGGTCGGTGGCGCCGGAATTCGGGAAGCTGTTGAAGGTCTGGAACACCGAGTCGCTGATCACCAGCGTCTTGATCATGTCGGTGCCGAGCGCCGACATCGATTGCTCGAGATTTACTTGGCGGCCGCTGCGGTGGTACGCCGAGCTGTTGGCCACGCCCAGGATCTTGCCGGTCATGCCGGCATCCTTCGACACCAGGGTCGCCAGTTCGGCCATGCCGAGATCGTCCGCCTGCAGGTGCGCCAGCAGCTTGATGAGGATCTGCGGCATGGCCGGCAGCCGTGCGATCAGCAATCGATTACGGATATCCTGGTCTGTTTGTAAGGTGTCGAGCACGGCCGCCACTAGCTATTCGGTTGTGGCCGCCCTCCCCTTGCGCGAGCTGCCATGGATTGTTTTCTGGTGGTCAAAGGAACAAGAGAATGATTCCATCGTTCTTCTGGCCATGAAAAAGTTATCTTAGCATATAGACATTTCTAACCGGGAACAATATTTTCAGGCAAAAGTGAGGCGTTTTAGAGTCACATTACCGGGTCGGTAATGTTGATTTGACTCATAAAATACACACAAACTTACATTGTATTACATGCCTCATGCAATTGCCCGCATGCGTTTGTATTGTCGCGAAATCAGCCAGCAAGTCAGCGAAGCCAGCGCGAACGCCGCCTGGCCCAGCGCCATCGCCAGCACCGAGTGCGTCAGCGCGGGCGCGATGATGCCGGCCACCAGCGCGCCCATCAGCGTGGTGAGGAAGGATTGGCAGGACGCCACCGTGCCGCGGATGTGCGGGAACAGGTCGAGCGCCAGCAGCGTCGCGCTGGGGTTGATGATCGAGCTGCCGAAGTTATAGAAGAACATCGGCAGCACGGTCCAGGGCAGCGCCGGCAGGAACAGCGAGTGGTAGGTGACCGTGAACGTCACCGCGGCCAGCATGAAGGCGTAGCCGATGCCGATCTGGCGCGCGAACGTCATCTTGCCGGCCAGGCGGTTGGCCGCCAGCGCGCCCAGGAAGATGCCGCCCACGGCCGGCACGAACAGCCAGGCGAACTGCGACGGGCCGAGGTGCAGGTGCACCGGCAGCAGCACCGGCGCGCCGGCGATGAACAGGAACATGCCGCCGAAGTTGAACGCGACCACCGCCGACTTCATCTGGAACAGCACCGAGCTGAAGATGTCCCAGTAGCTCTGCGCCAGGAAGCGCGGATTGAAGGGCTGGCGCCGCTCGACCGGCATGGTCTCGGGCAGGTGCTGCCAGCAGAACCACCACAGCACCAGCGTGAAAGCGAGCAGTCCGAGGAAAATGGCGCGCCAGTCGAACACGGTCACCACCAGCCCGCCCAGCACCGGCGCCACCGCCGGCGCGATCGAGAAGATCATCGTCACCATCGACAGCAGGCGCGCCGCCGGCGCGTCCGAGTACAGGTCGCGGATAATGGCGCGCCCGACCACCACGCCCGCCCCCGCCGACACGCCCTGCATGATGCGGAAGATCCACAGGTAGTGCACCGAATGCGCCGACGCACACCCGAGCGTGCCGACCGCGAACACGATCAGCCCGACCAGCACCACGTTGCGGCGCCCGAAGGAATCCGACAGCGCCCCATGCCACAGCGACATGATGGCGAAGGCCAGCATGTACACGGTCAGCGTCTGCTGGACCTCGATCGGGCCGGCGTGCAGGCTGGCCTGGATGTTCGGGAAGGCCGGCAGGTAGGCGTCGACTGAGAACGGACCGAGCATCGACATCGCGGCCAGCAGCGAGGCCAGCCCGCCGGCCGACAGCATCGTGACCTTGTGCGGCGCGGGCAGCGGAACCGGCGTGACCGGGTCTTTCGGGAGGTTGTCGGGTTCGGGTTCGGGCAGCATGGTGTTATTGGGGTTGGGCCTTGCTTGCGTCCGGCTTGGCCGCTTCGCGGCGGTTGAAGCCGGCCACCATGTCGAAGCGGAACAGGCGGCATTCGAGGGCGCCGTTGAAGAACGGCGTCTTGCGCGATTCCTTCAGGCGCAGCAGCTTGGGCAGGCCGAGGTCGGCGGTAAACAAGAACACGGTCCAGCCGGCGAAGCGCTGCTTCAACGTGCCGCTGAATTGTTGATAAAAGCCGGCCGCCATCTCGTCCTGCGGGATGGTCGAGTCGCCGCGCACGCCGATGCGCTCGCCGTATGGCGGATTGGTCAGCATGATGCCGGGCGTCGCCGTGGGCGGCTGCACCTGCTGGGCTTCGATCTGCTTGAGCGGCACCTCGAACAGCACGCCGGCGCTGCGCAGGTTGTTGCGCGCCATCGCCACCATGTCGCCCGAGATGTCGGAGCCGAACAGGGTCGGCTCGCTCGGCAGCGGATTCGGCTTGATCGCGGCCTTCAGTTCATCCCAGGCGCGGCGCTCGAAGTTGCGGAATTTTTCGAAGGCGAAGCGGCGCCGCGCGCCTGGCGGAACGCCCTGCACCATCTGCGCGGCCTCGACCAGGATGGTGCCGGAGCCGCACATCGGGTCGAACAGCGGCACGCCCGGCTTCCAGCCCGACACGCGCAGCAGGCCGGCGGCCAGGTTCTCGCGCAGCGGCGCATCGCCGGTTTCCTGGCGCCAGCCGCGCTTGAACAGCGCTTCGCCGGAGGTGTCGAGGTAGATCGTGAAGTTGCGCTGATCCAGGAAGCCGACGATGCGCATGTCCGGCTCGCGCGTGTCGACCGACGGGCGCTTGCCGAACTGGTCGCGGAAGCGGTCGCACACGGCGTCCTTGATCTTCAGCGTGGTGAATTCGAGGCTGGTCAGCGGCGACTTGATCGCGGTAATGTCGACGCGGATCGTGTTGTCCCAGCCGAACCAGTCTTCCCAGGGCTGCTCGAGCACCAGGTCGTAGATGTCGTTTTCGTTACTGTAGGTGCGATTGGCGATGCGCATCAGCACGCGCGAGGCGATGCGCGAGTACAGGTTGACGCGGTAGGCGTCGACCATCGTGCCCGAGCAGTGCACGCCGCCCGGCACCTGGTTGTGCACCTTCAGCGTGGGGCTGGCGGTGGTTTGTGCGATCTCGGCCAGTTCGTCGGCGAGGGCTTGTTCCATGCCGCGCGGGCATGGGCAAAAATAGGATGCCATTTAGGGGAACCTTTTATCCGTTGGTTGAAAATGAAACGGCCGGGACCTCGCCCGGCCGCTGTAATGCCGTCGTTCCGGCGAAGGCCGGAACCCAAGTTTGCTAGCGTTTCGATGACATCGACAGAACCTGGGTCCCGGCCTGCGCCGGGACGACATTTTAGAACGGCTTGACGACCACCAGGATCACGATCGCGATCAGCAGCAGCACGGGCACCTCGTTGAACACGCGGAACCATTTGTGGCTGCGCGTGTTGGCGCCGCGCTCGAATTTTTTCAACAGCGAGCCGCAGGCGTGATGGTAGCCGATCACGAGGATCACGAGCGCCAGTTTTGCGTGCAGCCAGCCGCCCTTGATGCCGAAGCCCAGCCACAGCCAGAGGCCGAGCAGCAGCGCCGGAATCATCAGCATCGTGGTGAAGCGGTACAGGCGCCGGCCCATGCCGAGCAGGCGCTCGAGTGCAGCCGGATTGGTTTCCTGGGCCAGGTTCACGAAGATGCGCGGCAAGTAGAACAGTCCGGCGAACCAGGACGCGATGAAGACGATGTGGAAGGCCTTGATCCAGAGGTACATATCGGTTCTTTTTAAAATTGGGCCCCGGCCTGCGCCGGGGCGACATCACGCGCGGATTTCGCCGTGCCCGAACACCACGTACTTCAGCGAGGTCAGACCTTCCAGCCCGACCGGTCCGCGCGCGTGCAGCTTGTCGTTCGAGATGCCGATCTCGGCGCCCAGGCCGTACTCGAAACCGTCGGCGAAGCGGGTCGACGCGTTCACCATCACCGACGCCGAGTCGACTTCGCGCAGGAAGCGCATGGCATCGCTGTAGTCTTCGGTGACGATGGCGTCGGTATGCTTGGACGAATACGTGTTGATGTGCTCGATCGCGGCATCGATACCGTCGACAACCTTGACCGCCAGGATCGGCGCCAGGTACTCGGTGCTCCAGTCCTCTTCGGTCGCGGCCGTCAAATGTGGATAGCCCTGCAGGATCGCCAGCGCTTCCGGGTCGGCGCGCAGCTCGACTTCCTTCGTGGCGTACAGGTCGGCCACGCGCCGCAGGAAGCTCGGCGCGATCGCGCGCGCGACCAGCAGCGTCTCCATCGTGTTGCAGGTGCCGTAGCGGTGGGTCTTGGCGTTCATCGCGATCGGCAAGGCTTTCTCGAGGTCGGCCTTGGCGTCGACGTAGACATGGCAGATGCCGTCCAGGTGCTTGATCATCGGGACCGTCGCCTCCTTCATCAGGCGCGCGATCAGGCCCTTGCCGCCGCGCGGCACGATCACGTCGACGAATTCCGGCATCGTGATCAGTGCGCCGACCGCGGCCCGGTCCGTGGTCTCGACCACTTGCACGCCGTGCTCGGGCAGGCCGGCGCCGCGCAGACCCTCGGCCACCAGCAGCGCCAGCGCGCGGTTGCAGTGGATCGCTTCCGAACCGCCGCGCAGGATGGCCGCGTTGCCGCTCTTGATGCACAGGCCGGCCGCGTCGACGGTGACGTTCGGACGCGCTTCGTAGATGATGCCGATCACGCCCAGCGGCACGCGCATCTGGCCGACCTGGATGCCGCTCGGGCGGAATTTCATGCCGCTGATTTCGCCGATCGGGTCGGGCAGCGCGACGATCTGGCGCAGGCCCTCGACCATGGTGGCGATCGCTTTATCGGACAGCGCCAGGCGGTCCAGCAGCGCCGGCTCCAGACCGGCCGCGCTGGCCGCGTTCATGTCGCGCGCGTTGGCGGCGCGCAGGCTGTCGGCCTCGCGCTCGATGGCGTCGGCGATCAGGAGCAGCGCGCGGTTGCGGGTGGCGCTGTTTGCGCGCGCCATCGCGCGCGCGGCGGCGCGCGCCTGGCGCCCGATCGTGTGCATGTATTCGGTGATATCCATGTGCCTATCCTACGTTACGCAGCGACCCGCAGCGCCAGCTGCAGCATCGCATCCCAGGCGTCGCCCGCGAACCGCTTCGCGCGCAGGCCCTTGACCATCTTGTCGACCTGGGCCGCCTCCTGCAGCGCGGCTTCGAGCACCGGCAGCGAAATGCGGCGCAGCGCCGGCTCCATCATGCGCTCGCGCGGCCCCCAGATGCGGTATTCCTTGAGCAGCGCGCCGAGCGGGCGTCCCTGCGCCATCCCGGATTTCAATTTTAGCAGCGTACGGATCTCTTCCGACACCGCCCACAGCACCAGCGGCAGCGCCTCGCCCTCGCCTTTCAAGCCCTCGAGCATGCGCACCAGGCGCGCCGGATCGCCGGCCAGCATCGCCTCGGACAGCTTGAACACGTCGTAGCGCGCCACGTTCAGCACGGCGTCGATCACCTGGTTGTGGGTCAGCTTGCCGGGCGGGTGCAGCAGGCCGAGCTTCTGGATCTCCTGGTGCGCGGCCAGCAGGTTGCCTTCCACGCGGTCGGCGATGAAGTCCAGGCTCTGGCGCTCCGCGCTCTGGTTCTGGCTGGCCAAGCGCATGCCGATCCAGCCGGGCAGCCCGTTGCGCTCGATGTTGGGAATCTCGACGTAGACCGCTGCTTGCTGCAGGTTCGTCACCCAGGCCGACTTGGCGGTCTGCCAGTCCAGCTTGGGCAGCGTGATCAGCGTCAGGTTGTCGGGATTGAGGTCCTTGGCATAGTTCTGCAGCGCGGCGCTGCCGTCTTTGCCGGGCTTGCCGCCGGGGATGCGCAGTTCGATCAGCTTCTTGTCGCCGAACAGCGACAGCGCCTGGTTCGCCGCCAGCAGCTCGCCCCATTTGAAGTTGCGCTCGACCGTGAGCACGTCGCGCTCGGTATAGCCCTGCGTGCGCGCGCTGCGACGGATCTTGTCCGCCGCCTCCAGCGCCAGCAGGTGCTCGTCGCTGGTGATCACGTACAGGGGCGCGAGCCCCTTGGCGAGGTGCCCGTCGAGCGCCTCAGGCCTGAGTTGCATCGTGCGCTGTCCTCGTCAAGGCGTCGCCGGTTTGATTGCGGCCATCCTGCGGAGAATCTGCTGGACGATATCCGACTGCATGTCGTTGTACAGCAGCGCTTCCTCGGACTGCTTGGCCAGCACCTGGGTCTCGTCGAAGGACATGTTCCGGCGCAGCGTGACCTCGGTCGGCGCCAGCAGCACGTTGCCCTTGGCGTCGCGTACCGTGAACGACAGCGTGTAGCTGAGCAGGTATTCGCGCACCCGGCCGAGCGCGTTCAGCGACAGGATCGACTTGTTGCGCGCCTCCGTCAGCACGATGAACTGGGCATCGGCGTCGGCCGCCTTGTCGACGATGACCACGCCGTCGGTCGAGCGCAGGTTGCGCTTGAGCGCGACGCCGAGCGCCGAGTTGTCCGAAAAGCCCAGGTACAGGGTGTGGAACGGCAGGGTATAGCTGCCGTTCGAGCCGCGCAGCTGGAAGCCGCAGGCCGACAGCGACGCTGCGACGAGCAGTGCCGCCGCCGCTCTTTTGTAATGGATGCGCATCGATTACACCACGATGTTGATCAGCTTGCCGGGAACGACGATGACCTTCTTCGGCGTGCCTTCGACGAATTTCTGGACGGCTTCCGACGCCAGCGCGGCGGCTTCGATGGCGGCCTTGTCGGCATCCTTGCCGACCTTGACCGAACCGCGCAGCTTGCCGTTCACCTGGATCATCAGCTCGACCTCGGCCTGTTCCAGCGCGGACGGGTCGACCTGCGGCCACTCCACATTCAGGATGTCGCCGTAAGCATCAGCGTAGCCGAGTTCCTGCCACAGCGCGTGCGTGATGTGCGGCGCGACCGGGTTCAGCATGCGCAGGAAGATCGACAGGCCTTCGGTCACCACGGCGTTGCTGGCGACCGAGTCGTCCAGCTTGCTCGATTCCAGCGTGTTGAGCATCTTCATGCAGGCCGAAACGACGGTATTGTACTGGATGCGCTTGAAGTCGTAGTCGGCCTGCTGCAGCACCTTGTGCACTTCGCGGCGCAGCGTCTTCTGGTCTTCGTTCAGGGTGCCTTGCTGCTGCCCACCCAGCGCGGCGGCCACGCGCTCGCGCTGCGCGTACGCGTACGCCCACACGCGGCGCAGGAAGCGGCTGGCGCCTTCGACGCCCGATTCCGACCATTCCAGCGTCTGCTCCGGCGGGGCGGCGAACATCGTGAACAGGCGCGCGGTGTCGGCGCCGTATTGTTCGATCTGGGCCTGCGGGTCGATACCGTTGCTCTTCGACTTCGACATCTTCTCGGTGCCGCCGATGATCACCGGCGCGCCGTCCAGTTTCGAGGCCGCCGCCTGCGGACGGCCGCGGTCGTCCAATACCAGGTCCACGTCGGCCGGATTGAACCAGGTCTTCTTGCCCGATTCGTCCTCGCGGTAATAGGTTTCGTTCAGCACCATGCCCTGGGTGAGCAGATTGACGAAGGGCTCGTCGAACTTCACCAGGCCGAAGTCGCGCATCACCTTGGTCCAGAAGCGCGCGTACAGCAGGTGCAGCACGGCGTGCTCGATGCCGCCGATGTACTGGTCCATCGGCATCCAGTAATCGTTGCGGGCAGGGTCGACCATCGCGTCGTTCGAACCCGGCGAGGTGTAGCGCATGTAGTACCAGGACGAGTCGATGAAGGTGTCCATGGTGTCAGTCTCGCGCTGGGCGGGGCCGCCGCAGCACGGGCAATCGACGTTCAGGAAGGCTTCGTGTTTCTTGAGCGGGTTGCCGCTGCCGTCCGGGACGCAGTCTTCCGGCAGCACGACCGGCAGGTCCTTTTCCGGGACCGGCACCGTGCCGCACTTTTCGCAGTGGATCATCGGGATCGGCGTGCCCCAGTAGCGCTGGCGCGAGATGCCCCAGTCGCGCAGGCGGAAGGTCACCTTCTTGTCGCCCAGGCCTTGCGCCGCCAGGTCGCCCGCGACCGCGTTCACGGCCGAGGTGTAGTCCAGGCCGTCGTACTTGCCCGAGTTGATGATCTCGATGCCGTCCTTGGCGCCGTACCACTCCTGCCAGGCGTCCAGCGAGAAGGTCGCGCCCTTGGTGTCGTCGGCGAGCTTGACCACCTGCTTGATCGGCAGGTCGTATTTTTTGGCGAACGCGAAATCGCGCTCGTCATGGCCCGGCACGCCCATCACGGCGCCGTCGCCGTAGGTCATCAGCACGTAGTTGCCGATCCAGACCGGCACCTGCTCGCCGGTGACCGGGTGCGTGACCGTCAGGCCGGTCGGCATGCCCTTCTTCTCCATCGTCGCCATGTCGGCTTCGATCACGGAGCCCTGCTTGCACTCGGCGATGAAGGCTTGCAGTTTCGGGTTGTTCCTGGCGGCCTGGGTCGCCAGCGGGTGCTCGGCGGCGACCGCGCAGAAGGTCACGCCCATGATGGTGTCGGCGCGGGTGGTGAAGACGTAAAGCTTGCCGTCGTTGATCAGCTCACCGGCATCGTCCATGATCACGTGCGGGAAAGCGAAGCGCACGCCGGTCGACTTGCCGATCCAGTTGGCCTGCATGATGCGCACGCGCTCCGGCCAGCCCGGCAGCTTGTTGTCGACGTAGTCCAGCAGTTCCTCGGCGTAGTCCGTGATGCGCACGTAGTACATCGGGATCTCGCGCTTTTCGACCGTCGCGCCCGAACGCCAGCCTTTACCGTCGATCACCTGCTCGTTGGCGAGCACGGTCTGGTCGACCGGGTCCCAGTTCACGGTGCCGGTCTTCTGGTAGATGATGCCCTTTTCGAGCATCTTGAGGAACATCCACTGGTTCCACTTGTAGTAGTCCGGCTTGCAGGCGGTCATCTCGCGCGACCAGTCGATGGCGAGGCCCATCGACTCCATCTGGCCGCGCATGTGGGCGATGTTCGAATAAGTCCACTCGGCCGGCGGCACGTTGTTGGCCATCGCCGCGTTTTCGGCCGGCATGCCGAACGCGTCCCAGCCCATCGGCATCAGCACGTTGTAGCCGTTCATCCGCAGATAGCGGTACATCACGTCATTGATCGTATAGTTGCGGACGTGACCCATGTGCAGCTTACCGGACGGGTAAGGCAGCATCGAGCAGGCGTAATACTTGCCTTTCGGGAAACGCGGATCGTTTTCGACCGCTTTATAGGCGTCGATCGACTTCCAATAGGCTTGGGCGGCCTGTTCGACTTCGGCTGGACTATATTTATCTTGCATGATGTTCTGCGGACTGATTAGAGGTGAGCAGAACATTATACCGGGTGATATGCGGTGCAGCGTCGGCGCAATTACCTCAATTCGAGCTCCAGCGCCGGCTTCTCGCCATAGTCCTCGTAGCGCTCGTTGATGCCGATGATGCAGAACGCCATCTCCTCGAGCACGTCGGGCGCGCGCTCGCGCAGGCTTTCCGAATGCGTCACGACGATGTGCAGGGTCTCGTCTTCCTTCAGACGCACGCTGCTCATGCCGTCTTCGTCGCGCAGGTAGCTCAGGCAGTCGACCCAGGAATCCATCGTGTGCGGATAGGAATCGGGGAAGCCGAAGGCGCGCTGGCTCTCGACGTGGAAGCTTTCCGCATCCTTGATCGCGGCGCCGTTCAGTTCGACGGTGGCCATGTGAATTCTCCTCTGTGGTGCGGGCCATGAAAAACGCCCGCCGTCCCGGTCAGTATGCCAGCAGATCGCAGGCAAAGCCGTCCAGTTCGGCGGGCGTACGCGCGCGGGCGCGCGCGGCTCGGGTTTTTATTTAATTGGCGGCCTTGAGCCCCAGCACGTCCTGCATGTCGTACAGGCCGGTCGGCTTGTCGGCCAGGAAGCGCGCGGCGCGCAGCGAACCCTGGGCGTAGCTGACCCGGCTGCTCGACTTGTGGCTGATCTCGATGCGCTCGCCGATGCCGGCGAACAGCACGGTGTGATCGCCCACGATGTCGCCGCCGCGCACGGTGGCGAAACCGATGGTCGACGGGTCGCGCTCGCCGGTCACGCCTTCGCGGCCGTAGACGGCGCAGTCCTTCAGGTCGCGGCCCAGCGCGTCGGCGATGACTTCGCCCATCTTCAGCGCGGTGCCGGACGGCGCGTCGACCTTGTGGCGGTGGTGGGCTTCGATGATCTCGATGTCGTAGCCTTCCGAGAAGTTCTTGGCGGCCATTTCCAGCAGCTTCAGCGTGACGTTCACGCCGATGCTCATGTTGGGGGCGAACACGATCGCGGTCTTCTCGGCCGCGGCGCGGATCGCCGCCTTGCCGGCGTCGTCGAAGCCGGTGGTGCCGATGATCATCTTGATGCCGTGGGCCGCGCAGTATTCGAGGTGGCGCAGCGTGCCTTCCGGGCGCGTGAAATCGATCAAGAACCCGGCGCCGGCCAGGCCTTTGTCGAAATCGGACTGGATCGCCACGCCGGCCAACTGGCCGGAGAAGGCGCCGGCATCGCTGCCGATGAAGGGGTTGCCCTCGCGATCGAGCGCGCCGGACAACTGCGCATCCGGCGCGGCGGCGATGGTTTCGATCAGCATGCGGCCCATGCGGCCGCTGGCGCCTGCGACGGCGATGTTCAGCTTACTCATTGTCCGCCACCACCGCCACCACCGTCGCGCTGCTTGTCCTTGTTGCGCTTCATGTCGGCGATGTCTTCCTCGGCCGACTTGGTTTCGTATTTCGAGATGCCGAGCAGGCGGGCGATGTATTCGCGTTCGGTCGGCAGGTTGCCGCCATCGATGCGGTCGAGCTTGTCATCCTTGAAAAACACGCTGACGCGGCTGGTGGTCAGCTCGCCGTTGCCGCGCGCCAGGTAGAACGGGAAGTCCCAGCGATTGGCGTGGAAGGGATCGGTCAGCAGCGGCGTGCCGAGGATAAACTTGACCTGGTCGCGCGTCTGGCCGGTCTTGAGTTGCTTCAGCATTTCTTCGGAGACGAAGTTACCTTGCTGGATGTCCGGACGATACGGCGAGATGAACCACAGGAATTTCTGGAATTTGGTCACGGTGGTGGTTTGCGCACCCGAGTTCGCGATGGCGGCCGATTTGTCGGCATCGGCGGCGACCGCGCCCGGGGCGGTGCTCACCGGCGCCGCCGGCTTGGTCTGGTTGCGCCAGGACGCGCAGCCCGAGACCGCCAGCGCCATGCAGGCGAGGCCGGCCACGAGCGCTGCCCGCGCGTGGGAACGATGGGGAACTGCTTTCTTGGTGCGCATATCTGACCTTAAATCAATGAGAACCTCGCTCAATCCGCCCTGCTTTTGTGGCGGTCTGTCGAGGCCCCTGAATGAGCGTTGGCTCCGAAAACGCTATATCATAAAGCACTCCGCCCATCTACGAGTAACAAAACATGAGCAACAACCCAACCGACCTGAAGGCCAGCGGCCTCAAAGCGACACTGCCGCGGCTTAAAATCCTGGAGATTTTCCAGAACAGCACGGTGCGGCACCTGACGGCGGAAGACGTCTACAAAACCCTCCTGAACGAGAACATGGACGTCGGCCTGGCGACCGTGTACCGGGTGCTGACCCAGTTCGAGCAGGCCGGCCTGCTGAACCGCAACCATTTCGAAACCGGCAAGGCGATCTACGAGCTGAACGCCGGCTCGCACCACGATCACCTGGTCTGCCTCGACTGCGGCCACGTCGAAGAGTTTTACGACGAGGAAATCGAAAGCCGCCAGCAAAAGATCGCCCTGGAACGCGGCTTCAGGATCGCCGAGCATGCGCTGGCCATCTACGGCAATTGCCAAACGGATAACTGCCCGCACAGGCATCGCCAGTAAGAACGCGCTGGCAGGCACGAGCGCACGAAGCCGGGCACGCCCGGCTTTTTTACGTCGTTGACCTTGTCAGGAATGACTCAGTGCGTTCGACAGCAGCTTGGCCGTGATGTCGACGATCGGGATCACGCGCTCGTAGGCCATGCGGGTCGGGCCGATCACGCCGAGCGTGCCGACGATCTTGCCGTTGACTTCGTATGGCGCGGTGACCACGCTCATCTCGTCCATCGGCACCAGCTTCGATTCGCCGCCGATGAAGATCTGCACGCCGCCGGCCTTGCTGGAGACGTCCAGCAGCTGCATCAGCCCAGTCTTCTGCTCGAACATCTCGAACATCTGGCGCAGCGAGCTCATGTTGGATGACAGGTCGGACACCGACAGCAGGTTGCGTTCGCCGGCGATGACCATGTCGTCGCCCTCCTGCATCGCTTCGCTGCCCGCCTCCACCGCGGCCTGCATCAGGCGGCCCATGTCGTCGCGCAGCTGGCGCAGCTCGCCGGTCAGGCGTCCGCGCACGTCGTCGAAGCCGAGGCCGGCGAAATTCTGGTTCAGGTAGTTGGCCGATTGCGTCAGCTGCGACGGCGAATAATCGACGTCGGTCAGCAGCAGGCGGTTCTGGACGTTGCCGCGCGGGTCGACGATCACCAACAAGATGCGCTTTTCCGACAGGCGCAGGAATTCGATCTGCTGGAACACCGATTCGCGCCGCGGACTCTGCACCACGCCGGCGAATTGCGACAGCGAAGACAGCATCTGCGCCGCATTCGCGAGCACTTTTTGCGGCTGATGAGCCGGCAGGCGCATGCCGGCTTCGACCGCGTGCTCGTCGATCTGCCGCACGGTCAGGAGCGTATCGACGAACAGGCGGTAGCCGCGCGGTGTCGGGATGCGGCCGGCCGAGGTGTGCGGGCTGGCGACGTAGCCCATTTCCTCGAGGTCGGCCATGATGTTGCGGATCGTGGCGGGCGAGAGGTCGAGCCCGGACAGCTTCGACAGCGCGCGCGACCCCACTGGCTGGCCGTCGGCGATGTAGCGCTCGACCAGGGCTTTCAACAGGGTTTGTGCACGGTTATCGAGTTGCATGGCTTTCATTATGCCCGTTAGCTGGGCGTATGTGCAGTCGATTCGCGGTCATCCGTGCTCGCGCTTGAGCCAATCGAGCAGTTCGTCGAAGTCGCGCACGGTCGCGTCCGGCACCACTTCGTGCTCCAGATGCTTGGTCGAACCGGTGCGGTTCATCCAGACCGCGCGCAAGCCGGCGCGCTGCGCGCCCTGCACGTCGAGCAGCACGTCGTCGCCGACATACACCGCATCCTCGGGCGCCACGCCGAGTTCGCGGCAAGCCGCCAGGAAGATCGCGGCGTCCGGCTTGGCCACGCCCAGCTCGTGCGCCGCCACCGATACCTTGAAATGATGCGACAGGCCGATCGTGCGCAGGTCGGCGTTGCCGTTCGAGACCGAACCGACCAGCACCCGGTCGCGCAGGCGGATCAGGCCGGGCACCACGTCATCGTAGGGAATCACGGCGTTGCGCGCGGCGAAGAATTGCGTCATCGCGTGCTCGACCTTGGCCGGATCCTCGCCGGCTTGCTCGAAAGCGGCCAGCAGGCCGGCGCGGCGCAGCTTGCCGAGATCGAGGTTCAGTTCCGGCTTTTGCGCCAGCAGTTCCAGGCGCGCCTGGCGCAGCGTGTCGATCGTGAAGCGCTCGGCCACGCGCGGCGCATGCTCGCGCAACCACGCGAACAGCGTTTCCTCGGCCTGCAGGATGGTCGGGGCGATCGGCCACAAGGTATCGTCCAGGTCGAACAGGATGGCCTTCGGCCAGGCGCGGCGGGGTGTCGTCATGCGAGCCAAGGATAGCGAGGGCGACGAGGAAAATCAATGTGCAGCGCTGACGTTACACCGTGATACAAACGTGAATGAGTCCGTAACTCGGCAAATGCACTAAAATGATGGGTATTTTTCTATTCGGTAGTGGCAGCCGGCGGCGTGTGGCATGCACTATCCTGTCCATTTCGGAGATTCTATGAAGAGTTCGACCCTGCGTGCTGGCCTTGCGCTCGCATGCGCAATCGGCCTGTCTGCCTGCGGCGGCGGCAGTGGCGACCTGTATTTGCAAGGCTCGATCTACCCCAGCGTTCCGCTTACCGCCGATGGTCTGATCCTTCAAAACAATGGCGGCAACGATCTGGCCGTGCCAGCCGGCGCCGTGACCTTCCAGTTCGGCAATCGCGTCTCCACCGACGATGAGTTCAATATCACCGTCAAGCAGGCGCCGACGAATTCCAGCATCGCAAATTGCCATGTGCAGAACGGCCACGCGCGCGCCAATTACTACACGATCGGCCAGATCTCCGTATATTGCGACATCAACCAGATTGCGATGACGGTGGCCGTGAACGGCTTGACCGGCGCAGGCTTGACTCTGGTCAATGGCTCGGACAAGAAAGACGTGCCGGCTGGTGCAACTTCGGTCGTCATGGCCACGGTGTCCCAGGACGGCCCTTATGCGGTCAAGATCCTGAACCAGCCGGCAGGCCAGACCTGCGCGGTCACCGGCGGCGACACCGGCACCGGCACCGGCAAGGTCGGCGCGACGCCGGTCACCAGCGTCGTGGTCACTTGCACCAATAACGCGGCCAGCACTTAATCTATCTGGAGAATGACATGAAGTTTTCCTTCGCGCGTGCGGCGCTGGCCCTGGCTGCGTCGCTTTCGCTGGCGTCGTGCGGCGGCGGCGGCAAGGCCACCTATCCGATCAACATCACTGTCAATTACCAGACCGAATCGGGCCTGGTGCTGAGCACCAATGGCACGGACTACACCGTGCCGCTGCCGGCGGCTGGACAGAATTCGGTGACCTTCGTGTTCCCGAAACAGGTCGAATACGGCGAAGCCTATTCGGTCATCCCGAAAGGCGCCACCTTAAGCGGGAACACCCTGGTTGCCCTGGGCACCCAGCCGCCGCACCAGACCTGCCAGCCGTCCGGCCGCTACCCGTACAACCTGCTGGTCTACGGTACCGGCGGCCAACTGGCCAGCATCAACATTTATTACGATTGCGCGATTAACAGCTACCCGCTGGGCGGCGCCATCACTGGCTTGACCGCCGATGGCCTGGTGCTAGCCAATGGCAACAACGGCAGCGTTGCGGTGGCGGCTAACTCGACCAGCTTCGCGCTGGCCAACGTCCCGTTCAATACGACCTTCGGCGTTTCGGTGCTGACCCAGCCGACGGGCTTGACCTGCTCGGTGAGCGGCGGCAACGGTTCGAACAATAACGGTACTGGCATCATGGACGACGCGGCTTCGAAGAACAACGCCGGCGTAACCAACCTGGTCGTCAGCTGCGTACCGAACAGCTGATCGATGATGGCGGAGATATGGTAATTGCTTATATCAAATATTCCAAACAAAAATTGGACTGATATGTGCTAGTGCAGCATACTTGTACCTGTCTCCTCCAACTCTCCTCAAAAGAATTGGATTTAAGCCCGCCTCAACAGCGGGCTTTTTTTTCGCCTGTTGCGCCCGGCGCGGGCAGCGATGGTCAGAGTCCTTCCTTCTCGGCTGCGCTCAGGCGCTTGGCGGTCACCGTGATCACTGCCATCGACTGGCCGTCGACTGAGGTCTGCTTGACGGTCACGCGTGCGGCTTGTTGGCTGTGGATGGCCGGGATGGCGGCGCCGGCATAGGTGGTGACGCCGGCCAGGGCGACGACTGCCAGGAAGATCGCTTCCATGTTCTTCAGGACGTTCATGATTGTTCCCCTCAATTAAGTAAAGTTCGTTCAGCTTGGCTACGTGTCGGCTTATCGAATCGGCCTTGCATGGTTGTACTGTAGGCCGATGCTTGCTGTATCTCCATCGGCCTGCGACGAACTGCGTAAAACGCGGGATGAAAGCCCCAAAACGCAAGATTGTGCGTTGCGGCGGCAGGGCTCAGGGAATGAGCAGGCTCAACAGGCATCGGCGCGCCGCTGGCGATACTCCTCTGCGGACAATGTGGAGGCGAACATGAGACGGCGGAATTTCTCAAGACTAGACGCGGGTGAAGCAATCGGCGGCGCACTCGCCCCTTGCGCCAACACGATGGCGCCGGCACGCATCCGCACCGTGCTCGGCTGGAATCGCCTGGCGCTGCAGGCGCTCCGGGTGCACTCCGGCCCACCGACGGCGGCGCGTGCGCTGGCGATCCTCCACACCTCGATGTACAACGCCTGGGCCGCCTACGACGACGATGCGCGCCAGACCGCGCATGGCGTCGCCGTGCGCTTGCCGCGCGTCGAACGCAGCAGCGCCAGCAAGGCCAGCGCGATGAGCCACGCGGCCTGCCTAATGCTGGGCACGCTGTTCCCGGCGCAGGCGGCGGCCTTCGACGCCCACATGGCCGACCTGGGCCTGGAGCCGGGTGGCGCGGCCGGCCAGTTCAGCCCGGCCGGCATCGGCCGCACCCAGGCTGCCGGCATGCTCGAGGCCTGTCGCGAAGGTGAGGTGCGGCCGTTCGCCCCGACTGCGCCGGGCTGGGCCGCGGTCCCGGCCGAGGACAGTGTCGACAGCGACATCGACGCCGATGCCGAAGCGCAGCCGCTGCGCTGGTGCCGGCTGGCGCACGGCGTGTCCACGCGCGATGCCTACGACGACGACCGCGACGTGCTGCTGTATTTCGTTCTGAGCAATGCGCTCGCCGATGCCGAGCTGGCCGGCGCGGATGGTGGCGCCGCCGCTGCCGAGGTGCTGCGCAGCTTCACCGGCAGCGACCGGGCCGGCAATGCACCGGACGCAAGCGGCGCGGCCGGCTTCAGCGCCATCGCCGCGCAGGACGGCCGCACGCGTGCGCGCGGGCGTGGGGCACTGGCGGAGGGACGGGAAGTCGGCGCGCAGGTGTTCGACAAGGCGCGCCGCCATTGGCAGGGAAAACTCTGAAACGGGCGAATCAGGCCGCCGGCTTGAGCAGGTTGGCCAGCGCCACGTACTGCTCCAGGCCGACCGCTTCCGGACGCGCGCCCGGATCGATGCCGGCATCGACCAGCTGCTGCTCGGTGAACATGCCGGCCACGCAATTGCGAATCACCTTGCGCCGCTGCGAGAACGCCTTGGCCACCACCGCCGACAAGGCATCGGCATCGGCCGCCAGCTTGCGCCGCGTCGGCACCATGCGCACGATCGCCGAATCGACTTGCGGCGGCGGGTCGAAGGCGGTCGGCGGCACCACGAACAGCATCGCCATGTCGTAGCGCCATTGCAGCATCACCGACAGGCGGCCGTAGGCCTTGGTGCCCGGCTCGGCCACCATGCGCTCGACCACTTCCTTTTGCAGCATGAAGTGCTGGTCCTCGACCAGGTGGGCGTAGTCGGCCAGGTGGAACAGCAGCGGGCTCGAGATGTTGTACGGCAGGTTGCCGACCACGCGCAGCTTCTTGCCTTCCGGGACCGGGATCGAACCGAAGTCGAACTTCAGCGCGTCGCCGGCGTGGATCGTCAGGCGCTCGCGCGGATAGGCTTTTTCCAGGCGCGCCACCAGGTCGCGGTCCAGCTCGACCACGTGCATGTGCTCGAGTTCCTTGAGCAGCAGCGCGGTCATCGCCGCCAGGCCGGGGCCGATCTCGACCATGGTGTCGCCGTGGCGCGGACCGATGGACTCGATGATGTCGTGGAGAACGTGGTCGTCGGTCAGGAAGTTCTGGCCGAAGCGCTTGCGGGCTACGTGTTTCATTGTTGTTATGTCAGTTGGAGGGGCTTATGCCCGGGTGCGCGCGTGCGCCATGGCCAGAGCGACGCGGATCGCCTCTTCCATGCTGCCGCAGTCGGCCTGGCCGAGGCCGCGCGCGGCCAGGTCCAGCGCCGTGCCGTGGTCGACCGAGGTGCGGATCAAGGGCAGGCCGAGCGTGATGTTGACGCCGCGCCCGAAGGTCGCGTGCTTAAGCACCGGCAGGCCTTGGTCGTGGTACATCGCCAGCACCGCGTCGGCATCCTGCAGGTACTTGGGCTGGAACAGGGTGTCGGCCGGATACGGGCCACGTGCATCGATCCCGCGCGCGCGCGCATCCTCGAGCGCCGGCGTGATCACGTCGATTTCTTCGCGGCCGAGGTAGCCGTTCTCGCCGGCGTGGGGATTCAGGCCGGTGACCAGGATGCGCGGCGCGGCGATGCCGAATTTGCCGCGCAAGTCCGCATGCAGGATGTCCAGCACCTGCGTCAGCGTCTCCCGCGTGATCGCCGCGGGGACGTCCTTGAGCGGCAAGTGGGTGGTGGCCAGGGCCACGCGCAGATAGGGTTGATCGTTTCCGGCAGGTTCGGCTTTTACTACGCCGGCCAGCATCATGACGACCTTGGGCGTGCCGGTTTTTTCGGCCAGGTATTCGGTATGGCCGGAAAACGCCACGCCGGCATCGTTGATGGTGCTCTTTTGCAGCGGCGCGGTGACGATGGCGTCGAACCAGCCGGGGCCGCCGGCGCGGGCGCCTTCGATGGCCAGGTCGAGCGTGGCCAGCACCGATGAACCGTTGGCGGCGTCGAGCTGGCCCGGCGTCACGTGGGCGGCGAGCGGCACGTCGACGACGGGAATCACGTCGGCGCCGAAGTGCGGCAGGCCGCTGTGGCGCAGCGCCAGCGTCGAAATCGCGGACAGGCGGATCTCAGGGTCGATCAGGCTGGCGGTCAGCGCCAGGAAGGCGGCGTCGCCGACCAGCACGCAGCGCGCCTCGCGGCGCAGCGCCCAGGCGGCGCGGATCGAGATCTCCGGGCCGATGCCGGCCGGCTCGCCGACCGTGAGCGCCAGCGTCGGACGCGCGCCTGCCGTGACCATGGCTTACTTGTCCTCGCGGAATTCGACGTAAGCGCGGTCGCGCACCTGGCGGCGCCAATCCTGCAGCGCCTCGTCGCGTTTGCGGTCGGTCAGGGCCTGGCGCGCTTCGCCGCGTTCCTTGTCCTTCGACGCGTCCTGGCTCTTGCGCTCGACCACTTCGATCAGGTGCAGGCCGAACGGCGACTTGACGATGTCCGAGACCTCACCCGGCTTGAGCGTGGCCATGGCCTTTTCGAATTCTTCCGGCACGTCGCCGGCTTCCAGCCAGCCCAGGTCGCCGCCCTTGGACGCCGAACCGTCGTTCGAATTCTGGCGCGCCATGTCTTCGAAGGTGGCCTGCTTGCTGTCGATCTTGGCCTTGATCTCGGTCAGCTTCTTGCGTGCGTCATCTTCGCTCTGGGTCGGGGTGATCTTCAGCAGGATGTGGCGCGCGTGGGTCTGGTTCACCACGGCGGCCGCTGCACCCGGCTGCGCCGCCGCCAGCTGGCGCTGGTCGTTCAGGCGCAGGATGTGGAAGCCGACGTTGGTGCGAATGACCGGCGTGACCTGGCCCGGCTTGATCTTGCGCAGCTCGGTGGCGAAGATCGGCGGCAGGCGGTCCGGATCGCGCCAGCCGACCGCGCCGCCCTTGAGCGCGTCCGGCGCGTCCGAGTAGGTGGCGGCCATCTTGCTGAAATCGGCGCCGGTGCGCAGCTGGCGCGAGACTTCGTCGGCACGCGCCTTGCGCGCGGCGATCTGCTCGGGCGACGGATTTTCCGGCAGACCGACCAGGATCTGCGAGACGTCCATCTCGACGCGATCGGCGGCGGCGGCCTTCTCGGCGGCCAGGTAGGTGTCGATCTCGGCGTCGGTCACTTGGATCTTGCTGTCGACTTCGTGCTCGACCAGGCGCTGCAGCAGGATCTCGTTGCGGATCTGCTCGCGGAACTGGCCGAACGGCATGCCCTCTTTCTCGATCGCGTTGCGGTAGTCCTGCACGCTCATCTTCTGGCTTTCGGCGATGCGGCCGATCGCGCGGTCGACCATGGTGTCGTCGACGCGCACGCCCATGTCCTTGGCCATCTGGATCTGGGCGCGCTCGGTGATCATGAATTCGACCACCTGGCGGCGCAGCGTGTCTTCGTCCGGCAGCGCGGCTTTCTGGGTGCGCGCGTTCTGGATCGCTTCGTTGACGCGCTGGTCGACTTCGCGCTTGGTGATGACCTCGTCGTTGACGATCACATACACGGAGTCGATCACGTGGGCATTGCTCGCGGCCGGCGGCAGGAAGCCGGTGCTCTTGGGCGCGGCGGGCTTGGCCGGAGCGGCGGGCTTGGCCTGGCCGGCGGCCGGCGCGGACTGGGCCAGCGCTTCGCCGGCGGCGAGGGCGCACAGCAGCAGCGCTGCCAGCTTCATCGGGGTGGTACGCATATTCGGAAAAGCACTCATTTCAGGTATCTAGTTATCCATGGCCCGGTCAAAGGTGGCCGACGTTGCTGTTCAGCCGGGTGTAGCCGGGAATGCTCTTGTTAAAGGTCTCCAGCGGGTTGCCGAAGCCGAGACGCGACAGTCCGTTGAGCTCGAGCTGGAAGAAAATCGGCGTCGACGTCGTTTGCGAAGCGGTCACGAAACGCTGGGCTCCCATGCGGAACACCCAGCAATCCGCCTTGTACTCGAGACCGATGAGGCTCTCGAGCAGCTTGCGGTCGCGCGTCGAATAGCTCACACGGGCCACGCCGTACCAGCGCTGCGTCAGCGGCCACTGGCCCGACACGTCGGTGTTGCGGAAACCGCTGTCGGGACCGAAGGTATTGCGTTGATAACGGTACTCGACGTTCAGCACCTTCATCGGCGCCGGCTGCCACCGTAAACCGGCATTCGAACTGTACAGGCTTCCGCTCTGCGCATCATATTCTACGCCGCTATCGAAGGTCCAGGACTCGGAAATGTGACCAGATGCTGCAAGCAGGGCGTCGGAGCGCTTGCGGTCCTTCTGCAGGCTGTTGTCGATGGTGACGAGCGGATCGCTGAAATAATAACGCGCGCCAACCGCGAGGCGCAGGCGCTCGGCGCCAGTGCTGTCGATCAGGCGCGAGACCAGCGCTGCGCTGAGCTGGTTGGCGTCCGAGACCTTGTCGGCGCCGACGAAGCGGTTCTCGGTGAACAGCTGCGCGTAGTTGAAGCCGGAGATGCCGGTGTCGAAGTTCGGGATGTCGCTCTGGTTGCGGTACGGCGTGCGCACATAGAACAGGCGCGGTTCCAGCGTTTGCGTGCTGCCCTCGCCCAGCAGCGAGGTGGGGCGCTCGAAAATCAGTCCGCTGTCCAGCGACACGGTCGGCACCGTGCGCGAGATGTTGTTGTCCGGGACGCTCGTATTGCCGACGGTCTTGTAGTTGTTGGTCAGGTCGTACTGGGTCGCGTGCATCATCAGCTTGGGCGTGATGAACCAGCCCGGACGCACGATCGGGAAACTGACCTGGCCGACCAGGTTGGCGCGGTTGCCCTGCACCAGTTTGTCGTCCGGGTTGGCGAAACGCACGGCTTCGGCGTCGAGCGACCAGTCGAAGCCGCCCAGCACGTCGTAACGGCCGGCGTGGAAAGTGATGTCCGGCAGACGGTCGTATGGACGCGAGATGTACAGCGACGGATTCTGCGCCGCACCGGGATCCTGCAGCACCTGCCAGCTCTGGACGTCGACGTTCAGGTTCCAGTACTGGGTGCCGTAGTTGGTATGCAGGTCGCGCACCAGCTGGCGCTCGGCGCTGGCGGCGACGGTGCGCGAGAAGTCGGACGGATACTGGTCGTCTGACGCCGCGTGCACATTCCAGCCGAAGCTCCAGCCCGGCGCCAGCACCTGGTTGTGCAGCGTGTCGATCCACCAGCGGTCGCGGCTGCCGTCCTTGTTGTCCGGCTTGTACAGCCTGTCGTTCGGCAGGAACTCGATGTGGGTCTCGCCGTTGTACGGCCCCTGGCTGGTCTGGCCGAGATAGCGCCCGGTGGCGCCGATCTGCAAGCCGCGCGCGAAGATCTCGCGCGGGTACAGCGTCAGGTCGCGGTTGGGCGCAATGTTGAAGTAGTACGGCACCATCACTTCGGCCGAACCCTTCGAGCCGAAGCCGACGGTCGGCGGCAGCCAGCCGGAGCGGCGCGCGCCGGACAGCGAGAACGACAGCGCCGGCGTACCTAGGATCGGCACGCCCTTGAAGTAGATGATGGTCTTGCCGGCCTGGCCGACGTCGCGGCCCTGGTCCAGGCGCAGCGTGCTCGATTTCAGGTACCAGTCCGGGTCCGGGGCTTCGCAGGTGCTGTAGGTGCCGTTCGAGACCAGCGCCTGGTCGTCGCCCAGGAAATCGATGCGCTGGGCGTGGCCCTGGCCGTTGTTGGCGGCCAGGTGGTAGACCGGGTTCTGCACCCAGCCCTTGCCGGTTTCCAGGTTCAGCTCCAGGGCGTCGCCCTTGTAGCGGTCGCCGAAGCGCCACATGTTGATGTTGCCCTGGGCGGTGACCTCGTCTTCGACGCGCCGGTAGCAGGCGGTGTCGGCGGTGACGCCGGTGGCGCCGCGCGTGATCTCGGCGTCGCGGTACAGGTTCAGCTCGCGGTCCGGACGGCCGACGAATTCTTCGGCGCGCAGGATGACCGGCAGCTCGCTTTCATTGGCGCGCGTGGAGGCGGGGGCAGGCCGGGCCGCGGGCACCGGCTGGGCGTCCATCTGCACCGACGGCCCGAACCCGTTCTGGGATGGACTCTGGGTCGCCGACAGCGGCGGATTCTGCGCCTCGGTTTGTACAGTCTGTGCGTATAGCTGCCCCGTGTAGGCAGCCATCAGGGCAGCCAGGGCGGCGGTCCGCCGTGGCGGGAAAGGTAGGGCCGTAATCCAGCTCATGGAAGATCGCGTTGCACCATAAAGGGCGATTTTTTGGATTGAATCCCTTATTATATGGGAATATTCATCACCAACCGGATTCACCGGGACGCTTCATGTCTTCTCTGCATCAACCCTCCCCCACCGCCATCGACAAGGATGCCCGCCTGGCCCAGCTGACCGCATGGCTGGGCACTCTGGACCTGGTCGAGGCCGGGAGCCTGCGCCCTGCTTCGTCCGATGCCAGCTTCCGCCGCTACTTCCGGCTCGATGTTGTGCCGGCGCTACGCGCCAAGCTCGGCGACACCCTGATCGCCATGGATGCCCCGCCGGAACGCGAAAACGTGCCCGCTTTTATCCACGTCGACGGCTTGCTGCAGGACGCCGGCGTGACCGTACCCGCCATCGTCGCGCGCAAGGTCGAAGACGGCTTCTTGCTGCTGTCCGACCTCGGCACCACGACTTACCTGCAGCGCCTGGACATCGACAATGCCTCGTTCATGTACTCGGACGCGGTCGATGCGCTGATCAAGTTCCAGCTCGCCAGCCAACCCGGCGTGCTGCCGGAGTTCGACCGCGCCTTCGTGCTGCGCGAGCTGAACCTGTTCCCGGAATGGTTCATCGGGCGCCACCGGGGCGTCGAGATGGACGACAAGCAGCGCGCCCAGCTCGACAAGGTGTTCGAGGCCATCACTGCCAACGTGCTGGCCCAGCAGCAGGTGTTCATGCACCGCGATTTCCACTCCCGCAATCTGATGTTCCTCGACCAGGGCAACCCGGGCGTGCTGGACTTCCAGGACGCCGTGTACGGCCCGGTCACCTACGACCTCGCTTCGCTGCTGCGCGACGCCTACATCCAGTGGGACGAGGAATTCGTGCTGGACTGGGTGGTACGCTACTGGCAAAGCGCCAAGGGGATCGGTCTGCCGGTCAACCCGGACATCGACGCCTTTTACCGCGACTTCGAGTACATGGCCCTGCAACGTCACCTGAAGATCCTCGGCATCTTCTGCCGCCTGAACTACCGCGACGCCAAGCCGCACTACATGGGCGACCTGCCCACGGTGCTGGACTACGTGCGCAAGACCGCCAACCGCTACATCGAACTCAAGCCGCTGGCGCGCCTGCTCGATTCCTTCGAGGACAAGGCGCCGCAAGTCGGCTACACCTTCTAATTACAAGACGAAGCCCATGAAAGCCATGATCTTCGCCGCTGGCCGCGGCGAGCGCATGCGTCCCTTGACGGACACCTGCCCCAAGCCCCTGCTCAAGGTGCGCGGCCGCCCCCTGATCACCTACCACGTGCTCAACCTGGTGCGCGCCGGGATCACCGACATCGTGATCAACCACGCCTTCCTCGGCCACATGATCGAGGAAGAACTCGGCGACGGCAGCCGCTACGGCGCGCGCATCGTCTATTCGCGCGAGGCGGTGGCGCTGGAAACCGCCGGCGGCATCGCCAACGCGCTGCACCTGCTGGGCGACGAACCCTTCCTGGCCGTGTCGGGCGACATCTACGCGCCTTACTTCAACTTCAGTCAGGTGACGGACGTGCTGAAGGATACCGACGCCGTCGGCCAACCGATCCCGCCGGAAAAACGCGACATCGCCTGGCTGTACCTGACACCCAACCCCTGGCACAACCCGGAGGGCGACTTCGGTCTGACGATGTACACGCTGTCGAACGAGGGATCGCCGAAATGGAATTTCGCGAACATCGGCGTCTACCGTCCTGAAATGTTTGACGGGATCAAGCCCGGAGAAGTTTCACGGCTGGGCCCGCTGATGCGCAGCTTCATTGAGCAGGGTCGAGTCGGCGGCGAAATCTACGACGGGCAATGGGTCAACGTCGGTACAGTCCGCCAGTTGGAAGAACTCAACGCCCCTTTCAAAACTTCGCCATGATGGATTTCCCAGCCCGCCGCGCGCGCTTGGTCGCACAACTGCCGCCGGGTGCGGTAGCGGTGCTGCCGACCGCGCCCGAAGCCGTGCGCAACGGCGACGCCGAATACCCGTACCGCCACGACAGCTATTTTTATTACCTGACCGGCTTCACCGAACCGGAGAGCATGCTGGTGCTGGTTGCCGCACAGGGCGACACGCCTGCGCGCGCGATCCTGTTCTGCCGCGAAAAGCATCCCGAGCGCGAGATCTGGGACGGCTACCGCCATGGCCCCGAGGCCGCGCGCGCGGCGCTCAAGCTCGACGAGGCCTACCCGATCGGCGAACTCGATGCGCGCATGCCCGACCTGCTGGCCAACGCGCCGGCGCTGTTCTACGCAACCGCCGCCAACGCCGTGCTGGACGCGCAGGTCGCCGCCTGGACCCGCGCGGTGCGCGCCAAATCGCGCAGCGGCGTCACGGCGCCGGCCGCCTTCCGCGACCTGCTGCCGCTGCTCGACGAGATGCGCTTGATAAAAGACGCCGACGAACAGGCGCTGATGCAGCGCGCCGGCAGCATCTCGGGCCAGGCGCACGCGCGTGCGATGCGCGCCGCCCGCCCCGGCATGTTCGAGTACGAACTGGAAGCCGAGCTGCTGTACGAGTTCCGCAGGAACGGCGCCCAGTTCCCGGCCTACACCTCGATCGTCGCCTCGGGCGCGAATGCCTGCGTGCTGCACTACAACGCCAACGACCGCCGGATGCAGGACGGTGACCTGGTGCTGATCGACGCCGGCTGCGAGCTCGATGGCTACGCCTCCGACATCACCCGCACCTTCCCCGTCAACGGCCGCTTCAGCGAAGCGCAGCGCGCGCTGTACGAGCTGGTGCTGGCGGCGCAGGATGCGGCGTTTGCCGCGATCGCACCGGGACGGCCCTACAGCGCATTCCACGAAGCGGCCGTGCGCGTGCTGACGCAAGGGATGCTGGACCTCGGCCTGATCGAGCGCGCCAAGTACGGCAGCGTAGAGGACGCCATCGCCGACAAGGCTCATGGTCCCTTCTACATGCACGGCACCGGCCACTGGCTGGGCATGGACGTGCACGACGTCGGCGCCTACCGCGACCTGGCCCGGGCCGACAAGCCGTCGCGCGGCTTGACGTCCGGCATGGTGCTGACGGTGGAACCGGGCATCTACGTGCGCCCTGACCCGAATGTGCCGGAACGGTTCTGGCACATCGGCATCCGCATCGAGGACGACGTGGTGGTGACCGATGATGGCTACCGCATCCTGACCGGAGCGGCGCCAAAGTCGGTGGCAGAAATCGAAGCGTTGGTCGGAAAGGCATAAATGACGGAGCAGGAAAAGAACATCGATGTGGACGTGGCGATCTGCGGCGCCGGCCCGGTGGGCATGGCGCTGGCGGCGCTGCTGGCGCGGCGCGGTATCGACGGGGAACGCATCGCGCTGATCGACGCCCGCTCGCTCGGGCAGGCGATCTCGGACCCGCGCTCGATCGCGCTGTCCTGGGGCAGCCGCACGCTGCTCGAAGACGTCGGCGCCTGGAGCCCGATCCAGGGTGCGGCCACCGCGATCCACCAGATCCACGTCTCGCGCCGCGGCCACCTGGGGCGCAGCCTGATGCAGCGCGAAGAGCATGGCCTGGAAGCACTCGGCTATGTGGCGCGCTATGGCGACGTGGTCGAGGCCCTCGCGCGCGCCTGCGAGCGCACGGGCGTGCGCGTGCTGCGTCCCGCGCGCGCGGCATCGCTCGACGAGCACCGCGACGGGGTCACGCTGCACCTGGACGATGGCCGCAGCGTGCTGGCCAAAGTCGCCGTGCAGGCCGAGGGCGGCGTGTTCGGCGAGCAGCCGGACAAGGCGCAACGGCGCGACTACGGCCAGACCGCCGTCATCGCGCGCGTCACGGCCAGCCAGCCGGCGCCGCACCGCGCCTTCGAACGCTTCACCGATGAAGGCCCGCTGGCGCTGCTGCCGCAGGAAGGCGCGGACCGCCACCAGTACGCCTTGGTGTGGTGCGTGCGCCCCGAGCGCGCGCAGCAGCTGCTCACGCTGGGCGAAGCCGACTTCCTGCGCCAGCTGGGCGAGGCCTTCAGCGAGCGCCTCGGCGACTTCACGCGCGTGTCCGAGCGCGCCGCCTTCCCGCTCGGCCTGAACGTCGAACCCACGACCACCGCGCGCACGGTCGCCATCGGCAACGCGGCGCAAACCCTGCACCCGGTCGCCGGCCAGGGCCTGAACCTGGGCCTGCGCGACGCCGCCGTGCTGGCGCGCCTGCTGGCGCGCGGCGTCGACCGGGATGCCGACGGCCGCGACGGCGTGGTGCAGGCGATCGAGCGCTTCGGCATTGATCGTGCGCGCGACCGCGGCGCCATCATCCGCGTGACCGATGCGATGGCGCGCGTATTCGCGGGCAGAGGGCCGCAGCAAGCCCTGTTCGGCCTCGGCCTGGCCGCGCTCGACACGGTCAAGCCGGCGCGCACGATGCTGGCCGAGCTGATGATGTTCGGGCGGCGCTGACCGCGACGCGCGCTCGGTCCTCGCGTCGCCCCTGCAGCGGCCACGGTCAATGGCGCAGGGCGAGGTCGACCAGCAGCACGAGCAGCAGCGTAAACGAGACGCTTTTCCAGAAGGTGACGGGGCTGCGCTCGATCAGCGGCGCGCGGGTACGCTGCTGGAAGGCGCGGTTCGGGTGCTGCAGGTCGAACACGAATTCGGCGGCATCCTGGTAGCGCGCGTGCGCGTCGATACGCACCGCCTTGCGCAGCGCCTCGTCGACCCAGGCGGGAATGGCGGGATCGTGATCGCGCGCGGGCGTGTACCTCAGTTTGCGCTGCGCCGCCCGGCTCTTCGCTTGCGGGATACGCACGTCGTAGGGTAGATGGCCGGTCAGCAGCTGGTAGCTCAGCACGCCCAGCGAAAACACGTCCGACTGCACCGTGCCGGTCTCGCCAAGAAAATATTCGGGCGCCGCATACAGCGCCGCGCCGGCCAGCGTGGCAGCAGGCGGCTCGAGCGCCATCTCGCGCACGCCGGCCACGCTGGCCGAGCCGAAGTCGATCAGCTTCACGGTGCCGGTCGCGTCGATCATGATGTTCTCGGGGCGGATGTCCTGGTGCAGCATCTCCAGCCGGTGAAAGGCGCGCAGGCCTTTCGCCACCTGGTCGACGATGGCGCGCACCGCATCCAGGCCCAGGCGGGTGCGGTCCCGCATCTGCTGCGCCAGCGTGATGCCGTCGATGTATTCGGTGACCAGGTACATGCTGCTGCGCACGCGCCCCGGCAGGAGCGGCTTGATGACGTGCGGGCTGTCGATGCGGCGCGCGATCCACTCCTCCATCAGGAAGCGTTCGACGTAGACCGGATCGTCCTGCAGGTCGATCGACGGCGCCTTGATGGCCACGCTTTGTCCGCTCTCGAGATCGAGTGCCAGGTAGAGGTGGCTGCGGCTGCTGGCGTGCAGCGTGCGCAGGATGCGCAAGCCGTCGAACTGCGCGCGCGGCTCGAACTGCGGCGGAAACGGCAGTGCCGCCATCTTCTGCACCAGCTCGTCGGCGGCTTGGTCCTGCAGGCGGTCGATGCGTACCAGTTGCACCGTCAGGTTGTCGCGGCTGCCGTTTTCCAGCGCGCGCCCCACCAGCAGGCGCGCCGCCGCATCCAGATCGGCGCCGTCCGTCAGCGCCCGCTGCACATCGAGCGCGCTGACATGTTCGTAGACGCCGTCGCTGGCCAGCATGAACAGGTCGCCCGGCTCGAGCGGCTCGCTGCGGTAGTCGATCTCCAGGTGGGCATCCACGCCCAATGCGCGCGCCAGGTAGCTCTGCCCCGGCGCGACCGAGACGCGGTGGTCGGTGGTCAGCTGTTCCAGGCCGTCGCGGTGCACCCGGTAGATGCGCGTGTCGCCGACGTGGAACAGGTAGGCGGTGTTCGACTTGATGACCAGCGCCGACAGCGTGCACACATAGCCGCGGTCCTTGTCGTAGCGGCCCTCGCTTTGCCGGGTCTGCGAATACAGCCAGGCATTGGTGGCCGCCAGCACGCGTTCCACCGAGGTCTTCACCGACCACGCATCCGAGGTGCAGTAGTAGTCGTCGAGGAAAGCAGCGACCGCCGTTTCGCTGGCGACCTGGCTGACATCGCTGCTGCTGATGCCGTCGGCCACGGCCAGCGCGGCGCCCTTCACGGCCAGCTGCCGGTCGCGCGGTACGCAGCTGCCGTGGAAATCCTGGTTGACCGGCTTGCGACCGCGCTCGCTATGCTGGCCGATCGAAAGATGCGGATGGGAAGGCATCCGCCAACAATCAGTTGAACGAGCGCTTGGCCGCGGTCCTGACGTGCGTCGAGTACAGCGTCAGGCCGGTGAAGGCGAGGCCGCCCACCAGGTTGCCTAGCACGGTCGGGATCTCGTTCCAGATCAGGTAATCCATGACCGTGAAGTGCCCGCCCATCATCAGGCCGAACGGGAACAGGAACATGTTCACCACCGAGTGTTCGAAGGCCATGAAGAAGAACAGCATGATCGGCATCCACATCGCCACGACCTTGCCGCCGACGGTGGTGGAAATCATCGCGCCGACCACGCCCATCGACACCATCCAGTTGCACAGCATGCCGCGGATGAACAGGGTCAGCATGCCGGCCGCGCCATAGGCCGCGTAGCCGACGGTGCGTTTTTCGCCGATTTGCGCAACGAACTGGGCGACCTTGCCGCCATCGGTGTTGAAGCCGAACGTGAACATGTAGGCCATCAGGACGGCCACCGTCAGCGCACCGAGGAAGTTGCCCACAAAAACGACGCCCCAATGTTTCAGGACGCGGCCGAGGGTGACGCCGGGGCGCTTGTCGATCAGGGCCAGCGGCGTCAGAACGAAGACGCCCGTCAGCAGGTCGAAGCCCATCAGGTACAGCATGCAGAAGCCGACCGGGAACAGCAGCGCGCCGAGCAGCGGCATGCCTGTCGATACCGAGACGCTCACCGCAAACACGGCGGCCAACGCAAGGATGGCGCCGGCCATGTAGGCGCGGATCAGCGCATCGCGCGTGGCCATGTAGATTTTCGACTCGCCCGCGTCCACCATCTTGGTGACGAATTCCGAAGGAACCAGATATGCCATGCAGCTTCACCTTTCGCGGCCCGCGGGCCTGTCAATGTTATGTATACCGAATGTCAGCAAGAAGAGTGCCTGTCGAGGCGCCTGGGCGGCGCGCTTGGAACGGTTTAAAACGGCTTATATGGGAGAAATTTGCCATCCAGTGTGATGACGGCGCGCTCGCCGCCCTCCGGATCCGCGACTTTGCGCAGGTCGAGGCGGAAGTTGATCGCACTGATGATGCCGTCGCCAAACTGCTCGTGGACCAGCGCCTTCAAGGTCGTGCCATACACCTGGACCATCTCGTAGAAGCGATAGATGGTCGGGTCGGTGGGCACGCCGCCGGGGATGCTGCCGCGCAGCGGAATGGATTGCAGCTGTTTGGCATCGGCCGCGCTGAGCTCCAGGCGCTGGGCGACGATGTCTGCCGCAGCCGCAGGCAGGGCATGCTGGCCGAGCAGCGCGGCGGTGACGTAGGCAACGTGCAGGCCGGTCCCTTCGGCGATGGCGGCCCAGCTCAGGTCTTTCAGCGCCTTGCTGGTGATGACGCGTGCGGTCAATTCAGTGCGTGCATCTTGGGTGACGTCCGATTGCGACATGATGACTTCCTTATTGGATGGGCTGTAAATTCGAATGCATTCACGCGCTTTCCATGAACAACTTCTCTATTGTTCCTGGCCAGTAAATTGCTTAATGCCCTCGGTATGGATTCATCATCGTGGGTTTTTATTAAGCGGTCCAATACGGGGTTAGAATGGTGGCGATAAGAAAAGCTAATGCTCGTTTATGGCGCTGCGCGCACTAAATTATGGAGCTGCGCGCACTAAAATATCTCATTGCAGTCGCGGAGCACGGCAATTTCACACGCGCCGCAGAAGCGCTCCATGTGTCTCAACCTGCACTTTCCCAGCAAATCCTCCAGCTGGAAGACCGTCTGGATACCGTTTTACTCGACCGCAGCGGACGCACGGTCAAGGTGACGGATGCGGGACAAGCCTATATTGCCCATGCGCGGCGCGCGCTGTTCGAATTGGAATCGGCCCGGCGCGCGATCAACGATGTGCGCGACCTGTCGCGCGGGGCCGTGCGACTCGCGATGACGCCGACTTTCACTGCTTACCTGATCGGCCCATTGATAGCCGCGTTTCATGCTCAATTTCCGGCCATTACGGTCAATGTCCTCGAAATGTCGATGGACACGATTGCCACTGCAATTGAAGCGGATGAAGTCGACCTCGGTATTGCATTTGAATTGGCGCGTTGTGCGGACATCGACAGCATGCCGCTGTTCACGGAAAACCTGAGTGTCGTGGTCGCGGACAACCATCCTTGGGGCGAGCGAAGCGCGCTCGATGTCGAATCACTCGCGGAGGGGGAACTGGCCTTGCTCAGCAAGAATTTCGTGACGCGGGTCCACATCGACAATTATTTGCAAGCGTCCCAGGTCGCGCCGAAAGTGGCGGTGGAAGTCAACACGATCAGCGCCCTGGTCGAAATCGTCCGGCATAGCACTCTGTTTTCGATACTGCCGGAGGCGATTGCGGACCAGGTTTCAGGGCTGCGCAACCTGCCGCTGACGCCGCCGGCGCCGCCGCGCACTGTCATGCTGTTGCGGCGCAAAGGCGTGTATCAAAGCGCGGCGACCCGCGCGCTCGAGGACAGCATCAAGCGCGAAGCGGTACGGTGGAATTCGTGAAGCCGGACCTGAATGGCCGGCCCACTCAGGCGCTTGCCGCCTCGCGCACATGCCACAACACGCCGGCGGGATCGCAAAACTGCATCATGATCCCGCCCTCCTGCATATGCGGTTCAGAAAGGACCTTGGCCACACCACCGTAGCGCTTGACGAGATCGAGGCCGTCCAGATGACGGGCCCAGGCGTGAATGTCGTCCACATACAGGCATAGCATGGTGTTTCCCGCCCACGCATCGACATAGTAATCTTGCAGCCAAAAGCCAACATCCTGCAGCATGAATTGGGCTGACTTTTCGGACGCAATGGTCTTGGTGAAGCCGATTTCTTCATAGAACCTGCTGCTCAGCTGGAAATCCTGAGCCGGAAGAAACACCATCACATTCTTAATCTGAAGATTACTCACTGTCGTTCATCCCTTTCCTTTGCCATTCAGTCCACCGCCTTCACCATCGACTCGATCACCTTCTTGGCATCGCCGAACACCATCATCGTGTTCGGCTGATAAAACAGGTCGTTGTCCAGTCCCGCATAGCCGGACGCCATCGAGCGCTTGTTGACGATGATGCTCTTGGCTTTATACGCTTCCAGGATCGGCATGCCGGCGATCGGCGATTTCGGGTCCTTGGCCGCCGGGTTGACCACGTCGTTCGCGCCCAGCACCAGCACCACGTCGGTCTGGCCGAATTCGCCGTTGATGTCTTCCATCTCGGCCACCTGGTCGTAGGGCACCTCGGCTTCGGCCAGCAACACGTTCATGTGGCCCGGCATGCGACCGGCCACCGGGTGGATCGCGTAGCGCACCTGCACGCCGAGGTGGGTTAGCTTCTCGGCCAGCTCCTTGACCGAGTGCTGGGCGCGCGCCACCGCCAGGCCGTAGCCGGGCACGATGATCACGGATTCCGCGTTCTGCAGGATGAACGCCGCGTCTTCCGGCGAGCCGGATTTGACGGGCCGCTGTTCCTTCGCGCCGCCGCCGCCGGTGTCCGCCGCTTCGCCGCCGAAGCCACCCAGGATCACGTTGAAGAACGAGCGGTTCATCGCCTTGCACATGATGTACGAAAGGATCGCGCCGGACGAACCCACCAGCGAGCCGGCGATGATCAGCATCGAGTTGTTCAACGAAAAACCGATGCCGGCCGCCGCCCAGCCCGAGTACGAGTTCAGCATCGACACCACCACCGGCATGTCGGCGCCGCCGATCGGGATGATGATCAGCACGCCCAGTACGAAGGCCAGCACCGCCATGATGATGTAGGGCGTCCATGCCGGCGCCGTCCCATCGGAAAAGCAGAACACCAGCCCGAGCGCGACGATGGCAATCGCCACCAGCAGGTTGATCAGGTGCTGGCCCGGATAACGCACCGGCGCGCCCTGGAACAGCCGGAACTTGTACTTGCCGGCCAGCTTGCCGAAGGCGATGACGGAACCCGAAAAGGTCACGGCGCCGACAAAGGTGCCGATGAACAGTTCCAATCGATTCCCGAACGGCAGCGCCGCCCCGCGCGCGGCGATGTTGAAGGCCCAGGGCTCGGACACGGCGGCGATCGCGATGCACACCGCCGCCAGGCCGATCAGCGAGTGCATCGCCGCCACCAGCTCGGGCATCTTGGTCATCTCGACCCGGCGTGCGGCCACCGCGCCGATAGCCCCGCCGACCACCACGCCCAGCAGCACCAAGCCGAAGCCCATGCCGCCCGTGCGCATTTGTTCCTGCAACTTGGCCATCAAGGCAATCGTCGTGAGCACGGCGATCGCCATGCCAGTCATGCCGAAGGCATTGCCCATCCGCGCCGACGACGGCGACGACAGCCCTTTCAAGGCTTGAATGAAGCAGACCGAGGCCACCAGGTACAGCAGCGTCACCAGATCCATACTGATGAAATTCATGCGGCCTCCTTGGCCTTGGCGGCCGATGCCTGCTCGGCGGCCTCGCCGGCGGCGCCTGCGGCCAAGCGCGCCTTCGGTTCCTTCTTCTTGAACATCTCCAGCATGCGCTGCGTGACCAGGAAGCCGCCGAACACGTTCACCGCCGCCAGCGCCACCGCGAGCGTGCCGGCCACGCGCCCGGTCCAGCCCTCGGTCAGGCCGGCCGCCAGCATCGCGCCGACGATGATGATGGCGGAGATGGCATTGGTGACCGCCATCAGCGGCGTGTGCAGCGCGGGCGTGACCGTCCACACCACGTGGTAGCCGACGTAGATCGCCAGCACGAAGATGATCAGGTCGATGATCGTGTGATTGATTTCCATGTCCGGTCTCCCTTGTTTACGCAGCACTTTTACGCAGCACTTCGCCGTCGGCGCACACCATCACCGCGCGCACGATCTCGTCTTCGCGGTCGATCGCCAGCCGGCCCTCCTTGTCGATGATCAGCTTGAGGAAGTCGAGCACGTTGCGCGCATACAGGCTGGAGGCGTCGGCCGCGACCAGCGCCGCCAAATTCGGCTCGCCGATGATGGTCACGCCGTGCTTGACCACGGTCTGGCCCAGTTCCGTCAGCGGGCAGTTGCCGCCCTGCTCGATCGCCATGTCGACGATGACGGAACCGGGCTTCATGGCGCGCACCGTGTCTTCCGAAATCAGCGTCGGCGCTTTTCGGCCCGGGATCAGCGCGGTGGTGACGATGATGTCGGCCAGCTTGGCGCGCTCGTGCACCAGTTCGGCCTGGCGCCGCATCCAGTCCGCCGGCATCGGCCGCGCATAGCCGCCGCTGCCTTGCGCGATCTCCTTTTCCTCGTCGGTGAGGAAGGGCACGTCGATGAATTTGGCGCCCAGCGATTCGACCTGCTCCTTGACCGGCGGGCGCACGTCCGACGCTTCGATCACGGCGCCGAGGCGCTTGGCGGTGGCGATCGCCTGCAGGCCGGCCACGCCGACGCCCATGATCAGCACGCGCGCCGCCTTGACGGTGCCGGCGGCCGTCATCAGCATCGGCATGAAGCGTTGATAAGCATTGGCGGCCATGATCACGGCTTTATAACCGGCGATGTTGGCCTGCGACGACAGCACGTCCATCGATTGCGCGCGCGTGATGCGCGGCGCGGCCTCCAGCGCGAACGCGCTCAGGCGGCGGTCGGCCATCGCGGCCAGGTTGGCGGTATCGAAAGGATTGAGCATGCCGACCAGCGCGGCGCCCGGCTTCATCAGGCTGCGCTCGAGTGCATCCGGCGCACGCACTTTCAGCACCAGCTCGGCACCCAGCGCGTCTTCGGCACTGCCGATGCGGGCGCCGGCGGCAAGGTAGGCATCGTCGATCACGGAGGCGTGGAGACCGGCGCCGGCCTGCACGATCACTTCATGCGCGGCGGCCAGCTTCTTGACGGTTTCGGGAGTCGCTGCGACACGTGTCTCGCCCGGCCGCGATTCGGCCGGCACACCAATTCTCATGATGCCTCCGTATAATTGATAAAATGTCTAGCCTTTTCAATCTAGCATGTAAACACGGAAATAAAAGGGCTTCTTCGCATTTCGTAAACAGATCGGCAATTTTCCCGTTCAATTCGCAGACCACCTAGGCTTATCCCACTCTTTTTTGTAGTAAATCAATAATTCATCTTGTCCGAAACTGTTGCGTCGCAGCGTGCAGGCGAGCAATGCCTGTTCCGGCCATGTAGAATGTCGGCTCACTTCCAAGGACGCGCATGACCCACACCTTCAGACCATCAGTCACCGTCGCCGCCATCATCGAGCGCGAAGGCCGTTTTCTGCTGATCGAAGAAGAGACCAGCGACGGCATCAGGCTGAACCAGCCGGCCGGCCACCTCGACCCGGGCGAATCGCTCGAGCAGGCCGTGATCCGCGAAGCGATGGAGGAAACCGCGCACGAGTTCATTCCGGAAGCGCTGGTCGGCATGTACCTGTCGCGCTACCACTCGAAGTCGCGCGGCCATGACGTGACCTACCTGCGCTTCACGTTTTGCGGCAAGGCCGGCAAGCAGTACGACCAGCCGCTCGACGACGGCATCTTGCGCACCTTGTGGATGACGCGCGACGAGCTGGCGGCCTGCGCCGAGCGCCACCGCAGCCCGACCGTGCTCAAGTGCGTGGACGATTATTTGGCTGGAAAGCGCACCGCGCTCGACCTGCTGTACACAGACCATTCCGTGTTCGACGGCAGCCTCGCCCTCAAACCGGACGTAACGTAAAACACCGAATCAAAAGTAGAGCCATGACCAAGAAAAAAGTCGTGATCGGGATGTCGGGCGGCGTCGACTCCTCGGTCGCGGCCTGGATGCTGAAGGAACAAGGATACGAAGTCATCGGCCTGTTCATGAAGAACTGGGAAGACGACGACGATTCCGAATACTGCTCGACGCGCCAGGACTGGATCGACGCGGCCAGCGTGGCCGACGTGGTCGGCGTCGACATCGAAGCGGTGAACTTCGCGGCCGAATACAAGGACCGCGTGTTCGCCGAATTCCTGCGCGAGTACCAGGCCGGCCGCACGCCGAATCCGGACGTGCTGTGCAACGCCGAGATCAAGTTCAAGGCCTTCCTCGACCACGCCATGAAGCTGGGCGCCGACCTGATCGCGACCGGCCACTATGCGCGCGTGCGCCAGAACGGGGCCAGCGGCAAGTTCGAGCTGCTCAAAGCGCTCGATTCGACCAAGGACCAAAGCTACTTCCTGCACCGCCTGAACCAGGCGCAGCTGTCGAAATCGCTGTTCCCGCTGGGCGAAATCGCCAAAACCGAAGTGCGCAAGATCGCTGAAAAACTGCAGCTGCCGAACGCCGCCAAGAAGGATTCGACCGGTATCTGCTTCATCGGCGAGCGCCCGTTCCGCGAGTTCCTGGGCCGCTACCTGTCGCACAAGCCGGGTCCGATCAAGCTGGACAACGGCCAGACGGTCGGCGAGCACGTCGGCCTGTCGTTCTACACGCTCGGCCAGCGAAAAGGCATCGGCATCGGCGGATTGAAGTCGCACAAAAACGCCGACGGTACGAGCGAGCCGTGGTTCGTGGCGCGCAAGGACATCGACAACAACACGCTGTACATCGTGCAGGGCCACGACCATCCGTGGCTGCTCTCGGGCCGATTGGATGCCGGCCAGGCCAGCTGGATCGCGGGCGAAGCCCCTGAGCCGCGCGCGCTGTCGGCCAAGACGCGCTACCGCCAGGCCGACGTGCCTTGCACGGTGCAGGCGCAAGGGCTGGACCGCTTCACGCTCGATTTCCTTGAACCGCAATGGGCGGTGACGCCGGGTCAGTCGGCGGTGTTGTACGACGGCGACGTCTGCTTGGGCGGCGGCATTATCGACGGTGCAACGCCAGCCTGATTTGCCAGCGCTGGTGTTGCGTTTGTCCAAATGAGTATCGGGTTTTTCGCGTGGATGCAGCACTTTGTCATGAAGAAGCTGCTGAAATAGCGTAACCTATCGGTTTGTTTCCACACGGAAAATACAACCGGGGACTCCCATGGCAGAAGATATCGTCAACAACGCGACAGAAGTGCTGTCGTTCCGGCTGGGCGGCGAAGAATACGCGCTCAGCATCCTCAAGGTCCAGGAAATCCGCGGCTACGATGCCGTCACCCGCATCGCCAGCGCGCCGGAATACCTGAAGGGCGTGGTCAACCTGCGCGGCATCATCGTGCCGATCGTCGACATGCGCATCAAGTTCAAGGTCGGCGAGCCGACCTACGACGCGTTCACGGTGGTGATCGTCCTGAACATCAACGGCCACACGATCGGCATGGTGGTCGACAGCGTCTCCGACGTGGTCACGCTGACGCCGGACCAGATCAAGCCGGCGCCGGACATGGGCGCCAGCGTGGCGACCGAGTTCCTGCAGGGCCTGGGCACGGTCGGCGAGCGCATGCTGATCCTGCTCGACATCGACAAGCTGCTCGGCTCCGAAGAAATGGGCCTGCTGGCGGCGTCGCGCGCGGCCGCCTGACCGTAGCGCCGCCCCGGGCTGCGGCGCTTGCCGCAGCCGGTCCGCCTGATTTATCGCCTGATTTACCGCATCACCTGACGCATCACGACGGTACAACGCCGTAGCGCATCCTCCTTCCTGCACCGCTGCATCACCACAGCATTACCTTCATCGAATTCATTATGAACCTGGGAAACCTGAAACTGCGCACGCGCCTTGCACTGGGCTTTGGCGTGATTTGCACCCTGCTGATCGTCGTCGTCGTGCTGGGCATGACCATGCTCGGCCGCGTCAACAACGGCACCAAAGAGATCGTCGAAAACCGCATGCCCAAGATCGAAGCGGCCAATACGGTGCTCAACGAAGTCAACAACATCTCGATCGCCCTGCGCAACATGATGCTCAACGACGATCCGGCCGACCGTAAGCTGCAAGTCGGGAACATCATGAAGGCGCGCGGGAAGATCGCCGACCTGCTCGACGTCCAAGGCGCGATCCCGGCCGGCCCCGAGCGCGACCTCGTGCTGCGCACGACCGAGACCAACGCGAAGTTCGTCAAATCGCAAGACGTACTGATCGAGCGGATCGGCGCGGGCGACCTGGACGGCGCCAAGGAGCACCTGAACAAGGTCTTCCGGCCGCTGCTGCTGGAGTACAAGAAGGGCTTGAACGAGCAGATCCAGGCACAAAAGGCGTCGGTCGCCGCCGCTGCCGACGCGGCACAAGCCACCTACGCCGAAACGCGCACGCTGATGTTCGGCCTGGGCGCGGCGATCCTCGTACTGGCCGGCGCGATCGCCTGGGCGATCTCGGCATCGATCGCCCGCCCGATCGGCGCGGCGCTGGACGTGGCCAACACCGTAGCCGCCGGCGACCTGACCAGCCGGATCGAAGCCGCCACCGACGACGAGACCGGCCAGCTGCTGCAGGCGCTCAAGACGATGAACGAAAACCTCGCGCAAACGGTACGCGCGGTGCGCAGCGGGACCGAGACGATCGCCACGGCATCCGGCGAAGTGGCGGCCGGCAGCCTGGACCTGTCCGCACGCACCGAGCAGCAAGCCGGCGCGCTGGAAGAAACCGCGTCGTCGATGGAGGAATTGACCTCGACCGTGAAGCAGAACGCCGACAATGCACGCCAGGCCAACGTGCTGGCCGAAAGCGCCTCGAACGTGGCCGCGCGCGGCGGCGCCGTCATCGGGCAAGTGGTCGGCACCATGGAGCAGATCCATGCGGCCTCCGGCAAGATCGCCGACATCATCGGCGTGATCGACGGGATCGCGTTCCAGACCAACATCCTGGCGCTGAACGCGGCGGTCGAAGCGGCGCGCGCCGGCGAACAGGGCCGCGGCTTCGCGGTGGTCGCCACCGAGGTGCGCAACCTGGCGCAGCGCTCGGCGGCGGCGGCGCGCGAAATCAAGGACTTGATCGTCGACTCGAACGAGAAAGTCGAAGCCGGCAACCGGCTGGTGAGCGACGCCGGCGCCACGATGCGCGAGATCGTCGACAGCGTGCGCCGCGTGACCGACATCATGAGCGAGATCACGGCCGCCAGCCAGGAGCAGACCAGCGGCATCGAGCAGATCAACGGCGCGATCGCACAGATGGACGAAGTGACGCAGCAGAACGCGGCCCTGGTCGAGCAGACCTCGGCGGCGGCGGCGGCGATGCAGGAACAGGCGGCGCTGCTGGCGCAGGCGGTCGGCGTGTTCCGCCTGGAAGAGGCGCGCCTGGCGCCAGCGGCGGTGCGGCACGTGGTGGCGCTGCCGCGTTAAACGCCGCCGTGTGAACATCGCTTGTCACCCCGGCGCAAGCCGGGGGTCGTTCTGCGCAGTGCGCGGAACGACAAACATCAGGCCAGCGCCGCTTCCTGCTGCTGCATGAACCACTCGGCAAACGCCTGTGGCGCCAGCGGGCGCGCGTACAGGTAGCCCTGCGCTTCGTCGCAGTTGGCGGTCTGCAGCACGTGGACGACGTCGACCGTTTCCACGCCCTCGGCAACCACGCGGTGGCCCAGGTCGTGCGCCAATTTAATCATCGCCGACACCAGCGCGCGCTTGCGCTCGTCGCGTTCGATGTCGCGCACGAACGACTGGTCGATTTTCACGACCTGCACCGGCAGGCTTTGCAGATAGGCCAGGCTGCTGTACCCGGTGCCGAAATCGTCGATCGCCAGTTTTACGCCGGCCGCGTCGAGCGCCGTCAGCGTGGCCTGGGCCAGCTTCGGATTCTTCATCAGCGCGCTTTCGGTGATTTCCAGCGACAGGCTCGAGGCCGGCAAGCCGTGGCGGCGCAGGCCGGCGACGACGCGCTCGCAGAAGTCCGGCTCCAGCAGGTTCACCACCGAGACGTTGACCGAGCATTCGAGCTTCAAACCTTCTGCGCGCCAGGCGGCCAGCTGGCGCATCGCGTTGTCCAGCACCCACTGCGTGGTCGCGCGCACCATCGAGGTCTGCTCGACGATCGGGATGAATTCGCCCGGCGAAACTTCGCCGAACTCCGGATGGGTCCAGCGCAGCAGCGCTTCGGCGCCGATGCAGGCGCCGCTGAACAGGTCGAGCTTGGGCTGGAACACCAGGCGCAGCTGGCCGCTGCGTTCCAGGGCCGCGCCGAATTCGTTGACCAGCCAGAAGCGACGCTGGTACAGCGCATCCTGGTCGGGCAAATACACCGAGACGCCGCTGTCGCTTTCGAAGGCGTGGCGCGCTGCCGAGTGCAGGTTGCGCAGCAAGTCGGCCGACTTGATCGCGCTTGGATCGAATGCCGACACGCCCACCGTCGCGGTGGTCACGAAGCGCGAGGTGCCGGAAGCGGCACGCCGGCGCAGCATCACCGCGAGCGCGTCGCGGAAATCGTCGCAGGCGGTGCCGGGCGGCGCGATAAAGGCGAACTCGGTCTGCGCCACGTGATACACGGTGCTGGAACGGCCGACGCTGCCTTGCAGCGCGCGCACCGCCTCGCCGACGATCTCGTCGAGGTAGCCGCCGCCCATCGCGCGCACGGCGTCGCTGAGCTGCGCGGGGCTGGCCAGGTTGATCAGCGCGGCCAGGCGCTCTCCACCGGCCGCATTGTCCATCGCCATGTCCTTCAGGTCTTCTTCCAGCTGCAGACGGTTGGGCAGGCCACTGACCGGATCGATCCGGCCGAGCGCGTGCTGCAGCTCGATCTGCTCCATCACCATCGCCGCCAGGTCGCGCAGGACTGCCTGCTCGGAGTCGCTGAAGGTGCGCGGCTCCATCCCGAGCACGCACATCGCGCCTAGGCAGTAGCCGTCGTGGGTGATCAGGGGCGCGCCGGCGTAAAAACGCACGCCGCTGTCGGCCAGGATGCTGTCCTGGTAGCACTCGCTGTTTCGCAGGTCGCCGATGATCAGCATCTTCGATTCGTCCGCGACCTGGCCGCACGGCGCCTTGAAGCGCGGGATCGCGGTGTGCTCGACGCCCACGCGCGACTTGAACCACTGGCGGTCACTGTCGGTGAGCGAGACCGCGGCGATCGGCAGCCGGAACATTTGCGCAGCCATGCGCGTGACGCGATCGAAGGCCTCGCTGGGCGGCGTATCGAGCAGGTTTAGCTTGCGTAAGACTTCTAGGCGGGTAGCCTCGCTGTAGCGGCGTGTTTGGGTGGTGGCCATATGCCTGCTCAATTACTATTTGACGGATTTGATTGAAAGAACGGATTTGATGGATTTTGAGCTTAATATTTCCAAACGTCAACCATTATCGCGAAACATGTGCGTAAAATACCGCATACGTAGGCGGATTCTTACAAGATTGCGCCAACCAGTAATCAATCAAATCCGTCAAATTGCTGTGCATAAGCGGTTCAAGCAGCTACAATAGGGCAACTTTTGCGAAGCATCCCATGCCCCCTCACGCACCCCTCGACCCGGACGACCCGGTATTGACCACCGCCGCCGCCGCGCGCCTGCTCGGCGTAGCGGTGAGCACTGCCCAGCTCTGGCTGGAAAGCGGCGCCCTGCCGTCCTGGAAAACACCCGGCGGCCATCGCCGCGTCAAGCTCAGCGCCGTTACCCGCCTGCTCGACGCCAAACGCAGCGCCGCCGCCGCGCCGCCGCGCCTGCCGCCGCATCCCGAGTTCCTGCCGGCCGCAGCGCGTGCGTTCCCAGCGCCGTCCGACGAAGGTGCGCGCTTGACCGCGGTGCAGGCCAGCGGCCTGCTGGATACGCCATCGGAAGCCGTGTTCGATCGCCTGACCTGGCTCGCGACCCAGGTCACCGACTGCCCGATCGCCTTGCTGACCCTGCTGACCTCGGAGCGCGCGTGGTTCAAGTCGCGCATCGGCATCGACGCGGCATCGACGCCGCGTTCCTGGGCGTTCTGCAGCCATGCGATCCTGCAGGACGGCACGTTCACGGTCGCCGATACCGCCCAGGACGCGCGCTTCGCCGACAACCCGCTGGTGACCGGCGAGCCGCACGTGCGCTTTTACGGCGGCGTGCCGGTGCGCGACGCCGACGGCCACGCGCTCGGCACCTTGTGCGTGCTCGACCGCGAACCGCGCCGCCTGCGCGACCGCGAACTCAAGGCCCTGGAAGAACTGGCCAACATCGCCGCGGAAGAACTGCGCCGGCGGACACTAGGCAACTGAGTAGGCAACTGAGCCAGGCGGGTGAAGGCACTGCACGCCGCTCAGCCGGCGTCCTGCTCGCGGTGCTTCTTGACGATCGCCAGCACCGTATTGCGGATGGTGCGCAGCACGGCGTCGGCCTTGAACGGCTTGACGATGAAGCCGTGCACGCCGCGCGCCAGCGCCTGCTGGACCGTGGGCGCGTCGAGGGTGCCGGACACCATGAAGATCAGCGTCTTGGGCAGCCGCGCACGCAGCTGCGCGACGATGTCGCCGTCGTCGTTGGCGTCGTCCATCTGCTCGCGCGCGATGCAGATGAGATGCGGATGGTGCTTGAGCGCCAGCGCCAGCCCGAGCACGCCGGTGTGGCCCTGGCCGGCCACGTTATAGCCGCCGTCGGTCAGCACGGTATTGAGCAGGCCGCGCGTGACGGCGTTGGCATCGACGATGATCGCCTTGAGCATCGGTCCCTCCTGATTAAAAGGCCTCGTAAGCCAGCATGTTCCAGCTGACGCCCAGGCGCACGTCGGTCTTGAGCGTCACCAGAGCGCGCGACACCTCGAGGATCTCGCGCTCGGCGCGCAGGCGCTCGCCCAGCGGCGTCTTGAGGATGCCGGCGCCGGCCATCACGGCATCCAGGTCGCCGTAGGCGTTCAGCAGGCGCGCCGCGGTCTTCATGCCGACCTTCGATACGCCCGGCACGCCATCGGTCGGGTCGCCCATCAGCGCCAGCAGGTCGTGGATGCGCTCGGGCGCGACGCCGAAGCGGTTCCTGACCCAGGCGTCATCATGCCACTCGCCCTTGAAATGGTCCCACACCAGCGCGCCGTGCGCGATCAGTTCGTGCAAGTCCTTGTCGGTGGTGGCGACGATGGCTTCGCCGCGTCCCTCCGCCAGCCAGCGCAGCACGCCGGTCGCGATCACGTCGTCGGCTTCGACGCCGGGCACCGACAGCGGATGCAGGCCGACTTCGCGCAGGCGGTCCTGGAAGCCGGGCAGCGCATCGCGCAGGTAGGACGGCATCGGCGCGCGCCCTTCGCGGTAGCGTGGATACAGTTCGTGGCGCCAGGTGGGGCCGCCATGGTCGAAAGCGGCCAGCACGTGGGTCGGCGCGTGCGTCTCGAGCACCTTACGGAACGACGACAGCGCATGGCGCAACGCGATGCTGGCCTTCAGGTCCGAGTCCGGCTCGGGACTGGCCTCGTACACGCGGCGCACGATGTTCAGGCCGTCGATGGCAAGCAGCTTGGCCATGGGGCGCATGGGGCTTAAGCGAAGTCGTACTGGCCGCCCCTTTCCAGCGCGCGCCGGTAGGCCGGGCGCGCGTGGATGCGCTCGAGGAAGCCGGTCAGCTTCGGATAATTCTTGTCCAGGCCACCGCGCTGGGCCGCGGCTTCCAGCGGGAAGCTCATCTGGATGTCGGCCGCGGAGAATTCCTCGCCGGCGAACCAGCTCCGTTCGGCCAGCTGGCTTTCCAGGTAGACCAGCTGCTGGCGGATCTGCGGCAGCACGAAGCTGTCCTTGACCTTGCGCGCGATCGCGCGTGCGATCGGTTTCACGAAGAACGGTCCCGGCGTGCTCTCGACGCGGTCGAACACGAGCTTGAGCAGCAGCGGCGGCATCGCCGAGCCTTCGGCAAAGTGCAGGTAGTAGGTGTAGCGCAGGCGCTCGGGTGTGCCGGGCGCCGGGGCCAGCCGGCCGTCGCCGTAACGCCCGGCCAGGTACTCGACGATCGCGCCGGATTCGGCCACCACCGTGTCGCCGTCGCTGATCACCGGCGACTTGCCGAGCGGGTGCACCGCGCGCAGCTCGGGCGGGGCCAGCATGGTCTTCGGGTCGCGCTGGTACTTCTTGATCTCGTAAGGCAGGCCGAGTTCCTCCAGCAGCCAGAGGATGCGCTGGGAACGCGAATTGTTCAGGTGATGGACGATGATCATGGCGGCTGGGCTCGTAATAAATGCTGTTAGCTTAACATCGTTGCGAAAATAGCTAAAGTTTCGGCGATTTCAATGATTTGCTTCACACGATTGAAGGAATTAATGTTTATGCTCGGCAATTTTGTTAGTATTGCCGCTTCACAACTTGACATGATGTCATTTCAACTCTTCCCATGCACTTACTCTCCCGCCTGAGCATTGCCAAGAAGCTGGCACTTCTTACCATCATCACCGGCATCGGCATCCTGTGTGTCGCCGCCGGCTTCCTGGTCTCGGAGCGCAGCCTGATCGCCGACGAGCATGCCCGTGCGGTGCGCCAGGCGGTCGACGTTGCGCGCGGCGTGGTCGAGCGCTATCGCAAGCAGGCCGCATCGGGCGCGCTGGCCGAGAGCGACGCCAAGCAAGCCGCGCTCGACGCGCTGCGCGAGCTGCGCTACGACGACAAGGAATACTTCTGGGTCAACGACATGCAGCCGCGCATGCTGATGCACCCGACCTCGGCCAAGCTGGTCGGCCAGGACGTGGCGGGTGTCACCGACCAGAACGGCATGCACCTGTTCGTCGAGGCGGTGCGGATCGCGCGCACCGGCGGCGGCTACCTGAGCTACATGTGGCCCAAGCCGGGCAGCGACAAACCGGTGCCGAAAGTGTCGTACATGGCGGCCGTGCCGGAATGGGGCTGGGTGATCGGCTCGGGCGTCTACACCGATTCGGTCGACGCCGTGTTCTGGCCGCGCGTGCTCGAATTTTCCGGCATCGCGCTGCTGCTGTCCGGCGTGCTGATGCTGGTCGGGCACCTGGTCTCGCGCAGCATCCGCACGCCGCTGGCGCGCGCGGTGGCGCTGGCCGACACCGTCGCCGCCGGCGACCTCACCACCGTCATCGACGTGCGCGGCGACGACGAGACCGCGCGCCTGCTGCGTGCCCTGCGCGAGATGAACGCCAGCCTCTCGGGCATCGTCGGCGCGGTCGACAGCGGCATCCGCACCATCGCCAACGCCTCGAGCGAAATCGCGAGCGGCAACCAGGACCTGTCCAGCCGCACCGAGCAGCAGGCCAGCGCACTCGAGGAAACTGCCGCGTCGATCGAAGAATTGACCGGCGCGGTGCAGCAGAACGCCGCCAATGCGCGCCATGCCAGCGCCCTGGCCTCGAGCGCCACCGAGGCGGCGCGGCGCGGTGGCGCGGCGGTCGGCCAGGTGGTCGACACCATGGCCTCGATCCAGGATTCGGCGCGGCGCATCGCCGACATCATCGGCGTCATCGACGGCATCGCCTTCCAGACCAATATCCTGGCGTTGAATGCGGCGGTGGAGGCGGCGCGCGCCGGCGAGCAGGGACGCGGCTTCGCAGTGGTGGCGAGCGAGGTCCGCACGCTGGCCCAGCGCTCGGCCGGTGCGGCGAAAGAGATCAAGGACCTGATCGCCGACTCGGTCGGCAAGGTCGACCACGGCTCACGACAAGTCGAGCAAGCCGGCCGCACGATGGGCGAGATCGTCGACGGCATCGTACGCGTGAACGACATCATCGGCGCGATCGCCGCCGCCAGCGAGCAGCAGGAAGACGGCATCGCCCAGGTCAACCGCGCGATCGCCGAGATGGACGGCGCGACCCAGCAGAACGCCGCCCTGGTCGAACAGGCCGCGGCAGCGGCGGCGTCGATGCGTGAGCAGGCGCGCCACCTGAACGAAGTGTTCAGCGTGTTCAAGGTCGATGCGGGGCAACAGCAGCAGCAACAGCGGCAGCGCAGCCTGTCCCTCGCGCGCGCGTAGGCGCGCACGGGCGGGCGCGCGCCGGAGCCCGATTGCGCGGGCTCGGGCCCTTGGGTACTATGCTTTTATGCAACTACCCTGGAGAACTCGATGCCGCGCCTGCCGTCCCTGTCCGCCCTCCCCCTTGCCCTGCCCCTGCTGTTCGCGTCCGCTTTCACCGCCACCTGCACCGCCGCCCAGACTGCGCCGATGGCGCCCGACGTCCCCTCGGCCGCCTTCAAGCTGACCGCCCCGGATGCCGACTACGTCAAGCAGGACGTCATGATTCCGATGCGCGACGGCGTCAAGCTGCACACCGTGATCGTGATCCCCAAAAACATCCCGAACGGGGCCAAGGCGCCGATCATGCTGACCCGCACGCCCTACAACGCCAGCGGCCGCGCCGGCCGCATGAAGAGCCCGCACCTGAGCTCGATCCTGGGCGACGGCGACGACGCCTTCATCGAGAACGGCTACATCCGCGTGTTCCAGGACGTGCGCGGCAAGTACGGCTCCGAAGGCGACTACGTGATGACGCGCCCGGTGCGCGGCCCGCTGAACAACACGCCGGTCGACCACAGCACCGACGCCTGGGACACCATCGACTGGCTGGTCAAGAACGTGGCGCAATCGAACGGCAAGGTCGGCATGGTCGGCTCGTCCTACGAAGGTTTTACGGTACTGATGGCGCTGGTCGAGCCGCACCCGGCCTTGAAAGCCGCGGTGCCGATGAGCCCCATGGTCGACGGCTGGCGCGGCGACGACTGGTTCCATAACGGCGCCTTCCGCAACACCAACCTCGAATACATCGCCAGTCAGAATTCGGCGCGCGGCGCGGGCGAGCACCTGGCCACCGGCGTCTACGACGATTACGACGGCTACCTGCGCGCCGGCTCGACCGGCGACTTCGCCCACGAGTACGGCCTGGACCAGCTGAATTTCGTGAAAAAGCTGTTCGAGCACCCGGCCTACGACAGCTTCTGGCAGGAGCAGGCACTGGACCGCATCCTGGCCAAGAAGGCGCTCACCGTGCCGACCATGACGGTGGTCGGCCGCTGGGACCAGGAAGACATCTACGGCGCCTACGCGACCTACGCGGCGGTCGAGCCGAAGGACAAGGACAACCGCATGAATTCGCTGGTGGTCGGGCCGTGGCGCCACAGCGGCGTGAACTACGAGGGCTCGACGCTGGGCGCGCTGAAATTCACCGGCGACACCGCGCGCGAATTCCGCCGCGAAGTCATGCTGCCCTTCTTTAACCAGTACCTGAAGGATGGCGCGCCGAAGTTCGACACGCCGCCGGTATGGTCGTACCAGACCGGCGTGAACCGCTGGCGCCGCCTGGAGCAGTGGCCGCTGGCGCAGGCCAGCACGCCTATCTACCTGAAGGCGGGATCCGGGCTGTCGTTCGACAAGGGTGACACGAAGGGCGCCGCCTACGACGAGTACGTATCCGATCCGATGAAGCCGGTGCCCTTCGTGCCGCGTCCGGTGCGCCTGAACGACGGTGCGGTCTGGAAGCCGTGGCTGGTGACCGACCAGCGCAGCTATTCGGACCGCCCCGACGTGCTGACCTACGTGAGCGCGCCTTTGAGCAAGCCTCTCGAGATCGCCGGGCAGCCGATGGTCAACCTGTTCGCCTCGACCTCGGGCACCGACAGCGACTGGGTGGTCAAGCTGATCGACGTCTACCCGGACGAAAGCGCAGCCCAGCCGGAGATGGGCGGCTACCAATTGCCGCTGGCGATGGACATCTTCCGCGGCCGCTACCGCCAGGGGCTGGACAAGCCGGCGGCGATTCCGGCCAATCAGGCGGAGCGCTACCGCTTCGCCCTGCCCAATGTCGACCACGTGTTCCTGCCCGGCCACCGCGTGATGGTGCAGATCCAGTCGAGCTGGTTCCCGCTGTACGACCGCAACCCGCAGACCTACGTGCCCAACATCTTCCACGCCAAGCCGGGCGACTACCGCAAGGCGACCCAGCGCGTGTATCACGCGGCGGGGATGGACAGCGCGATTGAGCTGCCGGTCGTGAGTCGCTAAGGGTTCGTCAACGCACCGAGCCGATGGCCGCGCCCGGCCTAGCATGAGGTATGGGCGCGATCTTCATCGGCATTTCCGGCTGGCGTTACGAACCATGGCGCGGTGCGTTCTATCCGCCAGGCCTGGTGCAGGCGCGCGAACTCGATTACGCGTCGCGCTTCTTGCCGACCATCGAGATCAACGGTTCCTTCTACTCGCTACAGCGCCCGAGCAGCTACGCCGCCTGGTACGCGGCCACGCCGCCGGGTTTTATATTTGCAGTCAAGGGCAACCGTTTTCTGACCCATATGCTCAAGCTGCGCGGCATCGAGACGCCGCTGGCCAACGTGCTGGCTTCGGGCGTGTTCGCGCTGCGCGAAAAGCTCGGCCCCTTCCTGTGGCAGTTCCCGCCGCAACTGCGCTTCGATCATGACAAGGTCGAGCATTTTCTCAGCCTTCTGCCGCACGACACCGGCCAGGCGCTCGCGATCGCCCGCGGCCACGACGAGAAGATGGTCGGCCGGTCGCTGTTGGAAATCGACGCCGTGCGCCCGCTGCGCCATGCGGTCGAGATCCGCCACGAGAGCTTCCTCGACGACGCCTTCATCGCCCTGCTGCGCAAGTACAAGGTGGCGCTGGTGGTGGCCGACACGGCCGGCAAATTCCCCGATGTCGACGACGTGACCGCGGACTTCGTCTACGTGCGCCTGCACGGCGAGCACGAGCTGTACGCCAGCGGCTACGAAGACGATTCACTGGAACGCTGGGCGCGCCGGATCCGCGCCTGGAGCGAGGGTTCGCAGCCGGAAGATGCGCGGCTGGTCTCGCCGCATGCGCCCGCACCCGCGCGCACGGGAGGGCGAGACGTGTACTGCTACTTCGACAACGACATCAAGGTGCGCGCGCCGTTCGATGCGAAGCGCTTGATGGAGATGCTGGGATTGGAATGACCTTAGCCGTCGCCCCGGCCAAGGCCGGGGCCCAGTTTCGCCGGCATCTCGACAGTGCGCGCAAAATCTGGAGTCTCGCGCAGCGAGACGCCTACGCCGGGACGACACATCAGCGCTCGACGTGCAGCTGAATGACCTTGCGGCCCTTCCCGTCCTTCTCGGGCAAGACCGGCGCCGGGGCGCACGAACCGCAGGTATCGCAGCCGCTGCCGCAGCCCGACTCCTTGTCGAGCCAGCGCGCCAGCAGACCCTTGCCGCTGCCGTCCGAGAAGGTGTAGACCACGCGCTGGCGCCAGGTCTTGGGCAGGTACTTGGCCGCTGCATACACGGCCGCGAGCAGCACGATCACGCCGACAACCAGATACTGAATCACGTTCAGCTCCCCAGCGCGTACAGCGCAATGTGGTAGGTCAGGAAGGACGCCGCATAGGCCAGCGCGAACATGTAGCCGGCCATGATCAGCGCGTAGCGGATGCTGCCGGTCTCGCGCCGCACCACCGACAAGGTCGACAGGCACTGCGGCGCGAACACGTACCAGGCCAGCAGCGACAGCGCGGTCGCCATGCTCCAGGAATGGCTGATCAGCGGGGCCAGCGAGCTGGCCACGTCTTCGCCGCCGGACAGCGCGTACACCGTGCCCAGCGCACCGACCGCGACTTCGCGCGCGGCCATGCCCGGCACCAGCGCGATGCAGATCTGCCAGCCGAAGCCGATCGGCTGGAAGATGACGGACAGGGCACGGCCCAGCATGCCGGCCACGCTGTAATAAATGGGCGGGTGGGTCGCGCCTTCCGGTGCGCCCGGAAAGCTCGACAGGAACCAGACCAGCACCATCAGCGTCAGGATCACGGTGCCGACGCGGGTCAGGAAGATGCGCGCGCGCTCCCACAGGCCCAGGCCCAGGTTGTGCAGGTGCGGCCAGTGGTAGGCCGGCAGTTCGAGCATCAGCGGTTGCTGGCGGTTGGCGCCGGCGGTGCGCTTGATGAACCACGCCACGGCCATCGCGCTGACGATGCCCGCGAAATACAGGAAGAACAGCACCAGCCCCTGTAGGTTCAGGCCGAGCCCGATCGCGCGCTTGGGGATGAAGGCGGCGATGATCAGCGCATACACCGGCAGGCGCGCCGAGCACGTCATCAGCGGCGCGATCATGATCGTCACCAGGCGATCTCTCGGGTTCTGGATCGTGCGCGCTGCCATCACGCCGGGAATCGCGCAGGCGAACGAGGACAGCAGCGGGATGAAGGCGCGGCCGGACAGGCCGACGCCGCCCATCATGCGGTCGAGCAGGAAGGCGGCGCGCGGCAGGTAGCCGCAATCCTCGAGCACGAGGATGAAGAAGAACAGGATCAGGATCTGCGGCAGGAATACCAGCACGCTGCCGACGCCCCCAAAAATGCCGTCGACCAGCAGGCCGCGCAACGGGCCCTCGGCGATATGCGCGCCGACCCAGCCCCCGGCCGCGTCGACGCCGTTCTTGATCAGGTCCATCGGCACGTTGGCCCAGCTGAACACGGCCTGGAACACCAGGAACATCAATGCCGCCAGGATGAGCGGCCCGGCGACCGGGTGCAGCACGACCGCGTCGATCTGCTCGGACAGGTTGCCGGTGTCGCGGTCGAAGCTGACCGCGGCGTCGATGATGCGGCGCACTTCGCGCTGCGTGTCCTCGACCGAGACCGCGTCGATCGCGGCCAGCGGACGCGGTTTGGCGGGGGCAAAAGCTTGCTGGTCGAGCAGCGCGATCAGCTGCTTTTCGCCGCCCGACTGCACGGCGACGGTTTCGACCACCGGCATGCCGAGTTCGCGCGACAGGCGCGCGGTGTCGATCTCGATGCCGCGCTTTTTCGCGACGTCGACCATGTTCAGCGCCAGCACCATCGGCAAGCCGAGGCGCTGGATCTCCAGCACCAGGCGCAGGTTCAGGCGCAGGTTGGTGGCGTTGACAACGCAGACCACGACGTCCGGCGCCTGTTCGCCTGCGCGCAGGCCGGCGACGACGTCGCGCGTGATCGCTTCGTCGGGGGTGTGGGCGGACAGGCTGTAGGCGCCGGGCAGGTCGAGCACGCGCAGCATGCGCCCGCCGGGCAGCGTGAAGCTGCCTTCCTTGCGTTCGATGGTGACGCCGGCGTAGTTGGCGACCTTCTGGCGCGCGCCGGTGAGACGGTTGAACAGTGCGGTCTTGCCGCAGTTCGGATTACCCAGCAGGGCGATGAGCGGCGCCTTGGCCGTCGTGACCTGCTGTTCTACGACTGACATTGTGTTGGCCTTACTCCGGCTGGATCGAGACCAGCGCCGCTTCGAAACGGCGCAGGGCGAAGGTCGACTGGCCGACCTTGACCGCGAGCGGGCCGCCGGGCAGGCCGCGCTTGAGCATGCGGATGCGCTCGCCCGGCACGAAACCGAGCTCCATCAGGCGGCGCGACACGTCGATGCCATCGCTGACGCCGGAACGGGCGCTCGGCGCGAGGTGGATCACGGTGGCGCTCTGGCCGGCTTTCAGGCTGTCGAGCGTGGTCAGGGTCGGTGCGAGAGTCATGGTGTCACTTCCAGTCGATATGACGCGGTGGAGACGGATGGGTACATCATAAACCTAAATGCGAATTATTTCTATTTGCGATTTATCTAGTTCTGCTCAGTTCGCCGGCTTGCGCAACAAATTCGCTTGCATTCACTTCGCGAGTTCTCCAGAATACGGAATTCAAATGAGAATGATTCGCATTATAGGCTAAATTCACATGATCGTCTGCGTCTGCAACAACATCTCCGACCGCGAAATCCGCCAGGCGGTCGACCTCGGCCTGAATTCGATGGGCGACCTGCGCAAGGAACTCGGCGTCGGCGCCTGCTGCGGCAAATGCGTCAGCTGCGCGCGCGAAGTGATGCACGAACACCTAGACAGCAAAAGCGCCACTGCCGTGCTGCATCGCATGACGCCTGGCAAGATGGTGGCCTAAGCAGAGGCTTCAAGTTCCCCTGCCATATAGTCTGCCAGGGAAGCTTTTTATTGCCCTGCACAATCGGACGCGCACCTGACCGTATGCCCGCCGTCCTTGGTAGTATGTGGGTTCCGAAGCAGCCAAGTCTTCTGTCATGCCTGTCATCCCCTTCCGTCCACCGAAAGAGCCCTTCCGGGTCCAGCCGCCGCCCGCCCCTTCGCGCCGCGCCATCGCGGTCAAGTGGCTGCGCAAGATGCACGGCTGGATCGGCCTTTGGGGCGCCGTGCTCGGGCTGCTGTTCGGCAGCACCGGCATCCTCTTGAACCACCGCGCCGTCCTCAGGATTCCCGCCGCCCGGGCCCAGGAAAGCACAGTGCAGATTCCACTGCCGAGCCCGGCGCCGACGACGCCGCAGGCGATGGCGCTCTGGCTCAAGCGTTCGCTCAGGCTCGAGCCCGAACCCGGGCGCGTGCGCGCAGAGCCGCCGCGTCCGGTCGCCTGGGCCGACAAGTCCTTGGTGCAGCCGGAGCGCTGGAGCGCCAGCTTCACCTCGCCGTCCGGCAATGTCCAGGCCGAGTACTGGGTCGGCAATAACTTCGTCACCGTCAAGCGCGCCGACAACAACTTCTTCGCGACGATGAGCAACCTGCACAAGGGCGTCGGCATGAACCTCGGCTGGGTGCTGCTGGTCGATACTCTGGCCGGCTCGATCATCCTGCTGTCGCTGTCGGGTGTGGTGCTGTGGGCGCTGACCAACCGGCGCCATACGGTCGGCATCGCAATCGGCGCGCTGTCACTGCTGGCGGTCGGCGGGTTCGCGTTGGCGGCAATCTGACACCGGCGCCAAGTTGTTGCGCGCCCGCGGCGGCGGCCATATCCGCGGCCGCGCCGGTTTGCTATGATGGCATCGTTTCGTCAATACAAAAGGCCATCCATGAAGGGCGATCCGACCATCCTGCGTCACCTGAACGCCCAGCTCACCAATGAGCTGACCGCGATCAACCAGTATTTCCTGCACGCGCGCATGTACCGGCACTGGGGATTCTTTCGACTCGGCAAAAAGGAATACGACGAATCGATCGGTGAGATGAAACATGCGGACAAGCTGATCGACCGCATCCTGATGCTCGACGGCCTGCCCAATTTGCAGGCGCTGCACAAGTTGCTGATCGGCGAATCGGCGCAGGAAATGCTGGAATGCGACTTGAAGCTCGAGCGCGGCGCCCAGGTCACGATCAAGGAAGGCATCGCCGCCTGCGAAGCCGCCCATGACTACGTCTCGCGCGACTTGCTGCTCGAGATCCTGGCGGACACCGAAGAACACATCGAATGGCTGGAAACCCAGCTCGACCTGATCGTCAAGGTCGGTCTGCAGAACTATCTGCAGATGCAGATGACCGAGTGATCGTGCAGGCCGGTGCAGGCGCAGCGACGCCGGCCTGAACCGCTTTCGACCTGAATTGAATCTGTCAGATATTGAACAGCGGTGGCAAATTGCGATTTTCTACACACCGCATCGGTGATAGGATAACAGGTTTTGACATGCGGCAATGTCCGCTTCGACCGGATTCCTATGATTGGCGCTCCTGACCTCGACATCACGCCACGCGAGTTCGCGTTCGAATCGCTCAATATGCAGGTCGGCGTGCGCCTGCAACTGATGACGCATCGGCGCGTGAAGCCGGTGCCCTACTTTTCGACCCTGATCGGCTACGTCAAGGACGAGTACATCATCGTCAAGATCCCGATGGAAAATGGCATGCCGATCGGCCTGACCGAGGGCGAGCGCGTCACGATCCGCGTGTTTTCGGGCGTGAACGTGTGCTCGTTCGCATGCACGGTTGAGCGCATGTTCGCGCGGCCGCTGTTCTACGTCCACCTGTCGTTCCCGACCTCGATCCAGGGCACCAGCCTGCGCGGCGCGATGCGGGTCAAGACCGACATTCCAGTGCGCGTCAACAGCACGGCCCAGCCGGATGCGGTCCCGATTGATTGCAAGCTGGTGAATATCTCGGTGAGCGGCGCCCGGATCGACGCGCCGGTCACGCTGCCGCGCAGCGAGGAATTGATCAGCATGCAATTCACGTTGGCGATGCCGGGCCTCGGCCAGGAAGCGCAAGTCGATACCCTGGCCATGATCCGCAACGTCACCACCGAAAAGTCGGCGGATGGCCAGGCCGAGGTGTATGCCTACGGCGTGCAGTTCGTGGAGCTCGATCCGGTCCACTACACGCTGCTGCAGAACATGACCTACGAGGCGTTGCTGGCGGACCGCATGAAGATCGTTTAACGGTTTTCAAAGCGCAAAGCGCGCGGCCCATTTGTCGTAAAAATTGATATCTCTCGGCACCGCGCCCGTCACCGCGCAGATCGCGCCGGCAAACTCGTTGGCGCGCGCCAGCGTCAGTTCGAGCGGCCAGCCGCGCTGGCGCCCGAGCAGGAAGATCGCGGCAAAGGCGTCGCCGGCGCCGGCGGTGTCGATCACGAAGCGCGGCGCCGGGTTGTCGCGGTTGGCGATCAGGCTACCGTCGGCGCCGAAATACACCGAGCCGCGATGGCCCAGCGTGACGATCAGCGCATCCAATGCGAAGCGGTCGATCAATGCGCGGCAGGCGGCGTGCACTTCCTCGGTCGCCAGCGGCGCGGCGTCCGGGCCGATCTGGAAATACCACTGGAACAGCGCCTGCAATTGCGCTTCGTTGACCTTGACGATGTCGGCCGCCAGCAGCGCACGCGTGACGATGGCTTCATCGGCCTGGCCGGGGCGCAGGTCGAGGTCGAGGAAGCGCCGCGCCGCCGTGGCCTCGAACAGCGCCTCCAGTGCCTGGCGCGAGCGCTCCTCGCGCTGGGCCAGCGTGCCGAAATAAATCGTGCCGGCGTCCTGGCCACCCAAAGCAGCCAGGCTGGCCACGGCGGCATGCGGATCGATGAAGTCGTAGGCCTGGCGCGGCAGGATCGTGAGATGGCGGCCTTCGGGCTTGCCGGGGGCGTTGCGTTCGACCACCACGCGCCCGGTTTCTTCGATCGGATCGACTTGCAGGCCGGTCTCCGCCATCACGAAGCGCTCGAATTCGGCGCGTACGGCCTGGCCGTTGCGGTCGTCGCCGATGCGCGTGATCATCAGGGGCGGCGCCATGAAGGCGGCCAGATGGCGCGCCACGTTGAACGGCGCGCCGCCCACCGCCGGCACGCCCGCGCCATCGTCAACCAGCACCTCGCCGAACACCACCGTCACTGCATCCCAGTTCTGCATAAGCCGTCTCCGTCTGCTCGATCTCACCCGCGGCATTGTAGCGCACCAGCTTCATCGCGGCGGCGGCGCAGATCAGCAGGCCCCCGGCCAGGCGGATCACGTTTTCCGGATTCGCACCCAGCCAGCCGCGGTACATCAGCGGCAGCGTGAAGATCTGGATGATCATCGGGATCACGATGAACATGTTGAAGATGCCCATGTAGACGCCGGTGCGTTCGGGCGGCAGGCTGGCGGCCAGGATCACATACGGATTGCCCATGATGCTGGCCCACGCGAGTCCGATGCCGACCATCGGCACCAGCAGCAGCACGGGCGAGTGAATGTGCGGGATGGCCAGCATGCCCGCGCCCGCGCACAGCAGGCACACGGCGTGCACGACGTGGGGCCCGTAGCGGCGCGCGAACGGCACCAGGGCGAACGCGGCGAGAAAGGCGACGAAGTTATAAAACGCGCCGATCTGCCCGTTCAACAGGCCGGCGTCGCGAAAGCCGGGCGAGGCGGCATCGCTGGTGCCGTACAGCGTGCGCGCCAGCGACAGCGTGATGAATTGCCAGTAGCAGAACATCGCGTACCACTGAAACAGCTTGACCAGCGCCAGCTGCTTCATCGTCGCCGGCATCTCGCGCACCGCGGTGGCGATCTCGCCCAGCACGTGACGCCAGCCGCCCGGCGTGGCGCGCAGCGCCGCCAGCGTCTCGGCCGGCAGCGGATCCTCGGGCGTCGTGCGCACCGACCACAGCACGGACACCAGCGAACACACGGCGCCGATCAGGAAGGCCGCGACGACGACCTGCGGAATGTGGCTGCCGTTGACGGCATCCTTGTCCATGCCGATCCAGACCAGCAGCGACGGCGTCAGGTACGCAAGTGTCTGGCCGAGCCCCGTGAACGCGCTCTGGGTGAGGAAGCCGAGCGAATGCTGGCGCGCGGGCAGCTTGTCGCTGACGAAGGCGCGGTAAGGCTCCATCGTCACGTTGTTGGCCGAGTCGAGGATCCACAGCAGGCCCGCGGCCATCCACAGCGCGGGACTGTACGGCATCAAGAGAAGGCCGATGCTGCACAGGATTGCGCCGACCAGGAAATACGGCGTGCGCCTTCCCCAGCGGCTGACGGTGCGGTCGCTCATGGCGCCGACCAGCGGCTGCACCAGCAATCCGGTGACCGGGCCCGCAAGCCACAGATACGGCAGGCTCGCCTCGTCGGCGCCGAGGTATTTGTAGATCGGGCTCATGCTGCTCTGCTGCAGCCCGAAGCTGAACTGGATGCCGAAGAATCCGACATTCATGTTGACGATCTGCCAGAACGTCATGCGCGGCTTGGCCATCATGCCCTCCTCAGGCGGACCAGCGTTCGATGAATGGACGATAGAATGCCAGGTCGTCCGGAACGGCGCCGGGTATGCCGCAGACGGCGCCGGCGAACTCGTTGGCGCGCGCCAGCAGCAGGTCGACCGGCCAGCCGCGCGCGCGGCCCAGCAGGAACACGGCGGAAAAGGCATCGCCGGCGCCGACCGTGTCGACCAGGCGCGGCGGCGCGGCCGGCGTCGGCGTCGCATGAAAGCCGCCATCCGGTTCGAAGTACACTGCGCCGCGCGGGCCCAGCGTCACGATCAGGCCGCGCAAGTCGAACACGCGCAGCAGCGTCGCGCAGGCGTGCCGCACGTCGGCGCCGGCCATGTCGTCGGTCGGAAGCCGCGTGTGGGTGTACCAGCCGAACAGGTCTTGCAGCTCTTCTTCGTTGACCTTGAGGATGTCGGCCGCGTGCAGCGACGCGAACACGCAGCGCTCCGTCACCTGTCCCACGCGCACGTTCAGGTCGAGATAGCGGCTCGCATCGGTTGCCGCCAGCAGGCTCGCCAGCGCCGCCGCGGACGGCGCTTCACGCTGGGCGAGCGTGCCGAAATACAGCGTCGCCGGCCGCGCCGCCGCCAGCGCCGTCACGGCCGCTTGCGCCTCGATCGCATCATAAGCCTGGTGCGGCAGAATCGTGAAGCGGTGGTTGCCGCTTTCGCAGTGGTCGACCCGCACGGTCCCGGTCGGCAGCATCGCATCCACCTGCAGCCCGGCCGGGTTCAAGCCGAAGCGCTCGAACTCGGCGCGCATGCGCGCGCCATTGTCGTCCAGGCCGACACGGGTCAGCATCAGCGCGTCCTGGCCCAGCGCAGCCAGGTGGCGCGCCACGTTGAATGGCGCGCCGCCGATGACCTGGCGGTCGCCGAAATCGTCGACCAGCGCTTCGCCGAACACGGCAACCGCGCCGCGTGTTTCATGCGTCATGAGGTTCTCCATCAGCGGGGATGCGCAGCGCGTGCAGGGTCGCGCGGTCGAGCCAGGCCTGGTCCCACGGCGCCAGCTGCAGCGCGCCGGCGCCGCCATACGCGCCCAGGTCGACGTCGAGCGTGCGGCCGGAAAAGTTGAACAAGCCGATGAAACCGGCGCCGCGCGCCAGCGCCAGCAAAGCCGGGTCGGCGGCCGGCAGCAGCGTGCAGGGCACGCCCGCCGCGAGATCCGGCGTGCCGCGGCGCAGAGCGATCAAGCGGCGCAGGCCGGCATGCGCGCGTCCCGCCGGCGTGGCGCCGTCGTGGCGCTGGCGGTAGCGCGCGTCATCGAATGCGGCGCGCTGGATCCAGCGGCTGTCGTGCGCGCGCGTGGGATCGTCCAGGTAGCCGTGGTCATTGTCCATTGCCAGCTCGTCGCCCATGTACAGGACCGGCAGGCCGCCGAAGCACAGGGCCAGGCCGTGCACCAGCAGCAGGCGGCGCAAGCCGTCGTCGGTCGCGGCCGAGGCAAAGCCGCTCAGGGCCGCCGCGGTGCCGTTGGTCGCCAGCCCACCCTGAAAACCCGTGCCGGCCGCGTAGCCGGCGCCGTCGTTGTAAAAGCGCGCGACCTGCTCCAGGCGGCCGATCGCTTGCGCCTCGGCCAGCAGGTGCTTCCAGCCGATGTCGTCATGGCAGCGCACATAGGTCAGCCAGCTCGCGCCCGGCGGCAGCGGCGGCGTTGCGGCCACCACCGCGCGCACCAGGCCCGCGTCTTCCTCGGCCAAGGCGGCCCAGCCGGCCGTCATCAAGGTGCTGTGATAGGCCAGCTGGCATTCGGGCGCATCGGCGGCGCCGAAATACGCGGGCAGTTCGCGCGTCGGCACGATGGCTTCGGCCTTGAGCAGCACACCCGGCGCGGCAATGCCGACCAGCGCGCGCAGCGCCTGCAACAGCCAGTGCGCCTCCGGCTGGTTCATGCAATCGGTGCCGGCGCGCTTCCACAGGAAGGCCGTGGAATCGAGGCGAAACACTTCGATGCCGCGGTTGGCCAGGCGCAGCAGCGCCATCGCCACGCCCGCGAACACGGCCGGGTTGGCGTAGTTCAGGTCCCACTGGAACGGATAGAAGGTGGTCCAGACCCAGCCGCCCATGGCCGGCACCTGCGTGAAGTTGCCGGGGGCCGCGGCCGGGAACACCTGTCCGAGCGTGCGCTCGTAGGCGTCGGCCTGCGCGCGATCGAGCACATGGAAAAACCCGCGCAGGGCCGGGTCGCCCGCTGCCGCGCCGAGCGCCCATGGATGATCGTCGGCCACGTGGTTCAGGATCAGGTCCGCGCACAGGCTGATGCCGGCTTCGCGCAGCGACGCCGTCAATCCTTCCAGGTCGGCCATCGTGCCCAGGCGCGGATCGACCTCGTCGAAACTGGCGACCGCGAAGCCGCCATCGTTCTCGCCGGCGCGCGGGCGCAGGAACGGCAGCAGGTGCAGATAGGTCACGCCCAGCTCGCGCAGATGCCCGATGCGCTGGCCCACGCCGCGCAGGTCGCCGCCGAAGCGGTCGACGTAAGCGCTGTAGCCGAGCATGTCCGGCGCACAGAACCAGGCTGGGTCGTCTTCGCGGGCGGCGTCGAGGGCTTGCAAGGGCGCCGGGCGCGCCGCCATCGATTGCCCGATCTGCGCCATCAGGCTGTCGAGCCAGGCGGCGTGCTCGGGCAGGTGCCCGTACAGGCGCTGCAAGCGGTCGGCCAGCACGGCCTGGTGGCGCTCGACGCGCCGACGCGCTTCGTCCTGGCGGTCGGGGGGCAAGGCGCGCAGCAGGCCGCGCGCGGAAATGGGCATCGTTGTCATGAATAGAAAAACAGTTTAGAACGCGCAGTTAGAACGCATATCTGACGCTGGCTTTCACCGCGCGTCCGGTGATCGAGCGCGCGGCATGGCCGTCGCTTTCGATCTCGGTGTAGCCGATCCGGTTGAACAGGTTGTTGGCGTTCACGGACAGCTGCACCTTCGGCGTCAGTTGGTAATTGATGAAGGCATGCACCACCGTGTAGCCGGGCAGGACGAGCGTGTTGGCGTCGTCGCCCCAGCTCTTGCCGGTGCCGATCAGCGCCAGGCCGAAATTGGCCGGGCCCCAATCGTAACTCGGCGTCAGCTGGTACACGGCATGCGCCTGGCGCCGCGGCGTATGGCCGATGACGGCTTCGTCCCCGGGGGCGGTGGCGGTGATCCTGGCATTGGTCAGGGTCAGGCCGCCGTTGATGCGGAAGTCGCCGCTGCGCCAGCCGGCTTCCAGTTCGGCGCCCTTGGCATCGTAGCTGTTGGCGGTCGACAGCTGGGTGGTCGCTTCGTAATTGGTCTCGCGCGTGCGCGCGCGGAACAGCGTCAGGAAGGTCGACAAGCCGCCGCTGCGCCACTTCACGCCGCCCTCGAGCTGCTTGATGGTGTTGATGTTGATCGGCGCGCTGCCGTCCAGCGGCGTGCCGAACAGGATGCGGTCGGCGTTGAAGGCGACACCTTCGCTGGTGCGCGCGAAGAGCGCCAGCGCGGGCGTGACGCGCCAGTTGCCGCCCACCGAATACGAGGTGTGGCCGATGTCGTAATCGACGCGCTCCACGCTGCCGGCCTGGTAGCTGGCCGCATTGGTGGCGATGTTGGCGCTGCCGCCGGCATGCTGGCGATCGCGCCGCACGCTGGCGTCCAGGTTGACCGGCCCCTGCTCCCAGCCGACGTTCGCGTACGGCGAGTTGGTGCGGTAATCGACATCCACCGCGCGCGAGCAGCAGGCGCCGAAGGCCGGGCCGACGTAGCCGGGCGTGGCGCTCGCGGTTTTGAGCAGCGCCGGCTTGTCGCCGCTGGCTTGCAGCAGATACTGGTTGAAGTTCCAGGTCAGGCCGACGTTTTGCTGGGAGCTGTACCAGCCGGCCGTGACGTTCAGCTTGGCGCCGTCGAGCGTGAAGGTCTTGGTCAGGCGCGCATCGTTGAGGGTATTGCCGGCGTCGTCGATCGAGGTATTGAAGACGACGGCGTTGAACGCGCGGCCGTTGTAGGCTTGTCCGGCCGAGGGACCGGTCGCGAACGTGTAGCTGCCGACCGTGCCGCTGTCGGCCGGGAACACGCCGACGAAGCGGCCGCTGTTGTTGGCCTTGCGGAAGCGGTCGCTCAGGGTCCAGCCGTTGCCCAGGTCGTAAGCCCCTTCCAGGCTGAATGCGTTGCTCTTGACCGCGAGCCCGTCGTTGACGTCGCTCGCGACCTGGCCGTTGCCTTTGGTAAGGCTCACATCCTTGACCCAATAGGGTGAATAGAACGATGCGTAGCGCGGATCGATGCCGGCGATCTCGGAAATATGGCCGTTACTGACCGCGACCGGCACCGGCAGCGCCGTCGGGCCCTGGTCGTCGAGGTGCTTGAGCGCGACGCGCACATAGCCGCCCGAGAATTCATGGGTGAAGTTGGCGCGCAATTGGCCGCCGCGTTCGTCCTTGCCGGCGCTGTTGCGGATGCCTTCGCCGCGCCGATAAAAGCCGCCGACGAAGAAGCGGTCGTGCTCCGCGATCGGCGCGCCGTAGTCGAAATCGACGCGCGTGGTGTCGTAGTCGAGGCCGCGCGTCAGGCCGATCGAACCGCCGGCCTGGGCGCCGTTTTTCGAGATGAAATTGATGATGCCGCCGGGCGAATTGGTCGCCAGCGTCGACGCCGAACCGCCGCGCACGGCTTCCACGTGGTCGAGGGTGCCGTCGATCTTGACGAAGCTGTCCGGGGTCGTGAAGTTGATGTCGCCAAATTGCAGCACCGGCAGGCCGTCTTCCTGGATCTGTACATAGCGCGCGCCGCCCGCCGAGATAGGCACGCCGCGCACGGTGATGTTGGCGTTGCCTTCGCCGCCCGACGATTCGGAGCGCACGCCTGGGATCGCGCGCAGCACGTCGGCTGCGCTGGTCGGCGCCAGGTTCTGGATCGTATCGGCTTCCAGCGTGCTGACCGAGACGCTCGACTTCATCTTGCTGGCGCCGACCGGCGTACCGGTGACGACCACGCGTTCCATGTTCAGTCCGTCGGTTGCCGGCGCGGCGGCGGTGCTGGTTTCTTGTGCGTGCGCTGCGCCCAGGTGCAGCAAGGCCAGCGCCACGGCGCGCGCCGTGTGCTTCATGCGAATTTCCATGTCTCCTCCTGTTGTCGTCCGCTGTGCGGCGCGTCTGTTGTATTGGCACCTTGTCAGGTACGAATTCATTATTCCCCGAATTTCACGGAATTGCAATCGTTTGCAATAACGTTGCGTAAACGTTGCATCCAGACTTTCGCAAGGAAATTCTCATGGCGACACGGAGGCAAAGGGAGACAGGAAGCGAATTTGCAAACGTTTGCACGATCGTATGCAAAACGGGTGGCGCGCTGGTGCGGCGCCGGTGCCTCAAGCGCTGGCGCGCACGGCCAATTCGGTGGGGAGTTGAATCGAAGGCGACGGACGCCCGTCGACGCAGGCCAGCAAGGCGTTCACGAGCGCGCGCGCGGCCACGTCGCTCGGCTGGCGCACGGTGGTCAGCGGCGGGTGGCAATAGCCGGCCAGTTCGATGTCGTCGTAGCCGACCACGGCGACATCGGCCGGCACCTCGCGGCCTTGCGCGCGCAAGGCGTGGATGGCTTTCATGGCGAGCAGGTCGCTGCAGGCGAACAGCGCATCGTAGGATGCGCCGCGCCGCGCCAGCTCTTGCACGGCCTGGCCGCCGCTCTCGGGCAGGAACGAGGCCGGTATCTGCAGCACCGGATCGGGCGTCAAGCCCAATGCGGCCAGCGCTTGCGTATAGCCGAGGTAGCGCTGCTCGACTTCGGGCAGGGTCGTGTCGCCCAGGAAGGCGATGCGGCGCCGGCCCTGCGCGAGCAGGCGTTCGGTCGCCAGGCGGCCGCCTGCCACGTTGTCGCCGCCGACCGTCGTGTACAGCTGCTGGGGCAGTTGCGCGCCCCACACGACGAACGGTACGCCGCGTGCGGCCATGCGATTGAGCTGGTCATGGTGGCGGCCCTGGCCGATCAGGATCACGCCGATCGCGCGGCCGCCATCGAACGGCGCGGCGGCGGCATCGACCTGGGCGGCGTCGACGCGCGAGACCAGCGTATCGAAGCCCTGCTCGCTGAGCGCATCGGCCAGGCTGCCCAGCATCGACAGGAAGAACGGATCGGACAGCTGCTGGCGCGTGGCTTGTTCGATCGGGATGACGACGGCCACCGTGCGGTTCTGCTGCAGCCGCAGGTTCTGGGCGCCGATGTTGACCGTGTAGTTCAGCGAACGCGCCAGGTCGAGGATGCGGTCGCGCGTTTCCTGGTTGACGAGCGGACTCTGGCTGAGGGCGCGCGAGACGGTGGAGGTCGACACGCCGGCCAGCCGCGCGATGTCGGCCATCTGCAAGCGCCGGGACGTCGACATCGCTGCGCGGGCTCAGGCAGGAATGAAGGGAACCGTGTCCTTGAACGAAGGACGCTCGGACAGCTTGTCGAACAGGCGCGCCAGGTTCGGATGGTCGGTGCGCCAGTCGATGTCGGGGAAGCGGAACGCCAGCCAGCCGAGCGCGCAGCCGACCGCGACGTCGGCCAGCGTGTAGTGGATGCCCATGCAGAACGGCTGCTCGCCCAGGTTGGTGCTCATCACGGCCAGGCCGGCGCGCACCTTACCCAGCTGGCGATCCATCCAGGGTTGATAACGCAGTTCCTCCGGACGCTGAGTGCGCTCGAGGAAGGCCGTCACGGCGGCGTCGATCACGCCGTCGGCGAGCGCTTCCCACACCTTGACGTTGGCGCGGTCGCGGCTGTTGGCCGGCAGCAGCTTGCACACAGGCGTGAGCGTATCGAGGTATTCGGCAATCACGCGCGAGTCGTACATCGCGCTGCCGTCTTCCATCACCAGGCACGGCACCTTGCCGAGCGGGTTGGACTCACCGATGCGGGTATCGGGGGACCAGACGTTTTCCAGCTCGAAGTCGTAGTCCAGCTTTTTTTCCGCGAACACCACGCGCGCCTTGCGCACGTAAGGACTGGTGTAGGAACCGATGAGTTTCATAAATGCTCAGAGTAAGGGATTGGGCCACAGTATAGCATCGGCCTACCCGGCCTTGAGAGGGCCGGCAAGGCTGCAACGTCGTGCAAAATGAAACTTGACAAACCCGGGCTGGGCAGGGCCGCCGGTGGTAAAATCGGCGTTTTTGCACGGACCGCTTCCATGACTTCTACCGCATCCTCATCGACCCTGTCGGCCCTGTCCCCGCTGGACGGCCGCTACGCCGCCAAGACCGACAAGCTGCGCCCGATCCTGTCGGAAGCCGGCTTCATGCACCACCGCGTCAAAGTCGAAATCGCCTGGTTGCAGGCGCTGGCGCAGGCCGGCTTTGCCGAACTGAAGCCGTTTTCGCCGCAGGCATCCGCCCTGCTCGACAAGCTGGCAGCCGACTTCACGGAGCTTGACGCCGCGCGCATCAAGGAAATCGAAGCGGTCACCAACCACGACGTGAAAGCCGTCGAGTACTGGCTCAAGGAAAAAGTGAAGGACGTGCCGGAACTGGTCGCGGCGTCGGAATTCATCCACTTCGCCTGCACCTCGGAAGACATCAACAATACCTCGCACGGCATGATGCTCAAGGCCGCGCGCGACGGCGTGCTGCTGCCGTCGCTGCAGTCGATCATCGCCAAGCTGACCGAGATCGCGCACATCAACGCCGAGCTGCCGATGCTGTCGCGCACCCACGGCCAGACCGCCAGCCCGACCACGCTGGGCAAGGAATTCGCCAACGTGGTCGCGCGTCTGCAGCGCGCCGCCAAGCGCATCGCCGACGTCGAAATCCTCGGCAAGATGAACGGCGCGGTCGGCAACTACAACGCGCACCTGTCGGCGTATCCCTCGTTCGACTGGCCGGCATTTTCGAAAAACGTGATCGAGCAGCGCCTCGGCCTGGTGTTCAACCCATACACCATCCAGATCGAGCCGCACGACTACATGGCCGAGATGTTCGACGCGATCGCGCGCGCGAACACCATCCTGCTCGACCTGAACCGCGACATCTGGACCTACGTTTCGCTCGGCTACTTCAAGCAGAAATTGCGCGCCGGCGAAATCGGTTCGTCGACCATGCCGCATAAAGTCAACCCGATCGACTTCGAGAACTCGGAGGGCAACCTGGGTCTGGCCAATGCCATGCTGCGCCACATGGCGGATAAACTGCCGGTCTCGCGCATGCAGCGCGACCTGACCGACTCGACGGTGCTGCGCAACATCGGCGTCGGCTTCGGCTATGCGCTGCTGGCCTACGACAGCTGCCTGCGCGGCCTGAACAAGCTGGAAGTCAACCCGGCGCGTCTCGAGCAAGACCTGGACGCCAACTGGGAAGTGCTGGCCGAGCCGGTGCAGACCGTGATGCGCCGCTACGGCATCGAGAACCCGTACGAGCAATTGAAGGAACTCACGCGCGGCAAGGGCATCACGCGCGACGCGCTGCAGGAGTTCGTCAAAGGCCTGGCGATCCCGCCGGACGCGAAAGACCTGCTGCTGGCGATGACGCCTGCAAACTACACCGGCCTGGCGGCGCAGCTGGCCAAGGCGATCTGACGCCAAGCTCTTGTCATCTCATCTCAGCGCTGCCAGGTAAAGTTCACGCCGACGCTCCTGCCCACCTCGCCGCGCACCAGCGGCCCGCCGTACTCGGCGTGGCCGCCGTTCAGGTTGGCGCCGACGATCGCCAGCTCCATCCCCTGCCCCAGGCGCCAGCCGAGGCGCGCATCGATTGCCGTATAGGCCGGCACCTGGAACACGCCGAGCGCGGCGACGCGGCGCAGCGCGACTTCCAGCTCGCGCCGTTCGTCGAACGTGTAGTCCGAGCGCAGCTGGGCGGTGTAGGCCGGGTCGAGGCCGGCCATGGCAAGTCCGGCCGTGTTGGTGCTGCCGGGCTTCAGGCCGAGCGTTTCGTGCAGCGCGGTCAGGCCGGCCGACAGGCGCCAGGCATCGCTCATCTGGTAGCGGCCCCAGGCCTCGATGCCGCGCGACTGCCCTTCCATCAGGTTGCCGAACACGACGACACGCTGGGCGCCGGTCGTCGTCGTCTCCTGGCTGCGCAGGTGGTCGTACAGGTTGCGGAACACGGTGACCGAATACGACAGCCTTTGCCCGACCTGGCCGCGGTAGCCGGCTTCCAGCACGCGCGCGATTTCCGAACGCACCTGGGGGCCGCCGGCCAGCAGATACGGCGGTGCGCCGGGGACGTAGGCATCGGCATCCAGGCGCGAGGGCGCGCGCACGGTGCGCGACAAGCCGGCCCACAGCGCATGCGCCGGGTTCAGGCGCCACGACAGGCGCAGGTTCGGCAGGAACTCGGCGCCTGTGTAGGGATTGCGCTCCACGCGCGCGCCCGCGGTCAGGCGCAGGTCGTCGCGCAACGCGATCTCGTCCTGCGCGAACACGCTGGCCCATGACTGGTCGGCCTCGGCCGGCAGGAAGGCGACGTAAGGGCTGTTGGTGACGCTGTCCCGGTTGTAGCGGTATTCGCCGCCCCACACCAGGCTGTGACCGCCCAGGCGCGGCAGCGAATGCTGGAACTGCAGGTCGGCGATGTCGACCGAGTCCGTGAAGGTCGGCGGCACCTGGCGCGAGCGGTGGTCGTAATAGGCCTGCACGGACAGACTGCCGCCATCGGCCAGCGCATGCTCCCAGCGCCCGCTGAGGTTGGCGCCGCGGGTGTCGATGTCGTCGATGTAAGCGCTGGCGCCGCCCGCCGAGATCGCGCCGGGCGCCGGCTGGCCCTGGCGGCCGCGGTAGGCGTTGGCGTTGACGCTGAAACGCTCTGCGCCGCGCGTCCAGTCGCCGCGATAGCCGACCTGGGCCTGGGCCCAGTCGTCGTCGACGTGGCGGCCGCCGGCCATGTCGCTGCGGTTCAGGCCGAAGGCCTTGCCGTAGATGCGCCAGGCGCCGTCCGCGCTGGTTTGTCCATGGCGGAACGCGGCCTGGGCGCCGTCTTCTTCGGCGCGCAGCACCAGCAGGTCGCCGCGCGTATCGCTGGCGCGGCGCGTGGTGATGTTGATGACGCCGTTGACCGCATTCACGCCCCACAGCGTGCCGCCCGGACCGCTGATCACCTCGATGCGCTCGACGTCTTCCAGCATGACGTCCGGCTCGTCCCAGAACACGCCCGAGAACAGCGGCGAATACACCGAACGTCCGTCGATCATCACCAGCATCTTGTTGGCCGGGCTGCCGCTGGCGCCGTTCAGGCCGCGCGCGGAGATCGCGTAATTGGTGTTGTTGCCGCGGGCGACGTTCAGGTTGGGCGCCAAACGCAGCGCCTCGGGCAGGCTGCGCGCGCCGGCGCGGCGGATGTCGTCGGCAGTGATCACGAACACCGACGCCGGCGCATCCTGCAGGCGTTCGGGGCGGCGCGACACCGAGGTCACGTCGATGTTGGCCAGCTCTTCGATCGACAGATCGGCGAAGTCGAAACCCTGGCGCTGCGCGTCGTCGTTCGCATGGGCCGGCAAGGCTGCGCACAGGCTTGCGCACAGCAGGGACAGCGGCAGGGATATCGGCAAGGACAGCGACGGCGGCAAGCACACCGGAAAACGGCCGGAAAAAATCCTGGTCATTGTTGTTCTAAGAAAACGCTAGTGTCGCGCCACACTTTAATAAATTATATAGCTCGACATTTTACCGTTGACCGGGCAGCCACGGCGCGCTCCTCAGCCGTTGCGCATACAGGCGCTTTGCAGGGCAAAACTGAGCAATTGTCCCACCAGCTGAACAATGTTATCCAATTGGATAGCTTCCTAAGCTTGGGTGGAACCTATACAGTTCTGAAAATCAATACGGCAAGCGAGGATGTCATGCAGCGTTATACGAACACCGCCATCGTGCTTCACTGGCTGGTCGCGGTCCTGATCGTCGGGGCCTTCGCGCTCGGCCTGTTCATGACCGACATCCCCGGCTTTTCGCCGACCAAGCTGCGCTACTACGCTTGGCACAAATGGGCCGGCGTGACCGTGCTGCTGCTGGCCGCAGTGCGCCTGCTGTGGCGCCTGAAGAATCGCCCGCCCGAGCTGCCGGCCGACATGCCGCTGTGGCAGCGCCAGGCCGCGCATGCGCTGCACAACGTGCTGTACGTTTTCATCTTTGCCGTGCCGCTGTCGGGCTATTTTTACACGCTGGCGGCGGGCTTTCCGGTGGTCTGGTTCGGCGTCGTGCAGCTGCCGGTCCTGATCGCCAAGAACCAGGCGCTGGCCGAGACGCTGCAACCGGTCCACTACTGGCTGAACATGGGCATGGCCGCCGTGGTCGCGCTGCACGTGCTGGCCGCCCTGAAACACCACGTCGTCGACCGCGACGACACCCTGCGCCGCATGCTGCCCGGCCGTTCACGTTAAGGAGAGATCATGAAATCGATGCGTACCACCCTCGCTGTCCTTCTGGCCGGCGCCACCCTTGTCGCCGCCGCCGTTCCGCTCAAGACCGACGCCGCGCACAGCAGCGTCTCGGCCACGTTCAAGCAGATGAACGTGCCGGTGGAGTCGAACTTCAAGCGCTTCAATGCGCAGATCGACTACGATCCGGCGCACCCGGAAAACGCCTCGGCCAAGGTCGACATCGACACCGCCAGCCTGGACATGGGCCAGGCCGACTACAACAAGGAGATCGCCAAAAAGGAATGGTTCAATTCGGCCCAGTTCCCGAAGGCGAGCTTCGTGTCGTCCTCGATCAAGCCGGCCGGCGCCGGCAAGCTGGCCGTCACCGGCAAGCTCACCATCAAGGGCAAGACCCAGGACGTGAGCTTCCCGATCAGCGTCAAGGCGCAGGGCGCCCAGCAAGTGTTCGAAGGCCAGCTGCCGATCCATCGCCTGGCCTTCAACATCGGCGAAGGCGATTGGAAAGACACCAGCATGCTCGCCGACGATGTCATCATCAAGTTCCGCGTTGCCGCGGGACAATAAGCGCAGTAAGATCATTCATTCACACACCACCAAGGAAGTCTTTCACATGAAACTGAAGCACCTGAGCATCGCCCTGCTGGCCGCCGCAGCTGCCGCCACCTCCGCCTTCGCTGCCGACACCTATGCGGTCGACCCGAGCCACACTTACCCGAGTTTCGAAGCCGACCACTTCGGCGGCCTGTCGGTCTGGCGCGGCAAGTTCACCAAGACCGAAGGCACCATCGTGCTGGACCGCGCCGCCAAGACCGGCACCGTCGACCTGACCATCGACCCGGCCAGCATCGACTTCGGCAACACCAAGCTGGACGAGCACGCCAAGGGCGCCGAGATGTTCGACGTCGCCAAGTTCCCGACCGCCGGCTACAAGGGCAAGATCGTGTTCAAGGGCGACACCCCGACCAGCGTCGACGGCAACCTGACCCTGCATGGCGTGACCAAGCCGGTCAAGCTGACCATCAACAAGTTCAAGTGCATGGTCAACCCGATGCTGAAGAAGGAAGTCTGCGGCGCCGACGCGTCGGCCACCTTCAAGCGCAGCGACTTCGGCGTGAGCTACGGCGAGAGCTACGGCTTCAACATGGACGTCAAGCTGGCGATCCAGGTCGAAGGCATCAAGCAGTAATCAGGCAGCCTCTCGCGTGCGCGTGACGCGCGCGCACGTGAAAAGAAAAGCCTCGGACCTTGCGGCCCGAGGCTTTTTTCATGGCTGAGCGATCAGCTTAGATGACAGTGCGGTCGCCCGGGGTATTGCCTTCGACGCGGTTCCAGCCGGCGCGGGTGGCCAGCTTGGCCTGGTCCCACGACAGGCGCGACTGGCCCTTCACGCGATCCCACTCGTCGGCCATGTGCGTCTCGGCCACGTCGTAGCTCGGGAAACGGCGCGAGTTGTTGTAACCCAGGGCGTAGGCCGGCGAGTAATCGTCGTAGGTGAAGCCCGGCGTGTAGTACGGCTGGGTCTGGTAGTTGTTGCGCCAGTAATTGTCTTCCTCGGTCGGGTTGACCAGGTGGCCTGCGCCCTTGCCCAGCGCGCCGCCGGCAACAGCGCCGATGGCCGCACCGGCTGCCATGCCGATCGGACCGCCGACCGCGCCCACGGCCGCACCGGCAGCAGCGCCGCCGCCCGTGCCGACGCCGCCGGCCAGGTTATGCTCGTGCAGCTCGTCGCCCGGTTTCGGGTTCACGACTTCGCCCGCGCCCTTGCCGGCGGTGCCGCCGGCGATACCGCCGATGGCTGCGCCGGCGATGGCGCCGATCGGACCGCCGACGGCGCCGATCGAAGCGCCGGCCAGTGCGCCCGCACCAGCGCCAGTGCCCTGGGCCAGGTTATGCTCGTGCAGGCGGTCTTCCGCATTCGGGTTCACCACTTCGCCCGCGCCGCGGCCGGCTGCGCCACCGGCCAGGCCGCCGATCACGGCGCCGGCAGCCATGCCGATCGGACCGGCAACCGCACCGGCCGCTGCACCAGCGGCTGCGCCGGCGCCGGCGCCCACGCCCTTGGCCATGTGGTGTTCACCCAGGTCGTCGCCGGTTTTCGGGTTGACGACTTCACCGGCGCCCTTGCCGGCCAGGCCGCCGGCGATGCCGCCGATGGCTGCGCCGGCGACGGTGCCGATCGGGCCCACGGCCGAGCCGATGCCGGCGCCGATCGCTGCGCCGCCCAGGGCGCCGACGCCGGTGCCGATCACATGGCTGCCGCCGTTATCGGTGAAGGCCTGGTGGATGTGCGCGACGTCGTCTTCCGAGCGCGGGTTCACGCCCATCAGGATGCCGCCCTGGTTGATGCCTTCTTCATAGTGCTTGACGCGTTCTTCCGGGATACCGGCGCCGATCAGCGCGCCGATCAGGCCACCGGTGATGCCGCCCGCACCTGCGCCGGCCAGTGCGGCTGCCAGCGGACCTGCGACCACCAGGCCTGCGCCCGGGATCACCAGCGAGGTGCCGATCGCGGCGACGCCGGCCAGCACGGCGCCGATGGTGCCGCCGATGCCGGCGCCGGCTGCTGCGCCTTCAGCGGCCTTGCTGCCCAGTTCAGTCTCGGTGTCGGTGAACTGGGTATTGCGGGTGGAGTCGGACATCATCAGGTTGATGTCGTCCTTGCCGTAGCCGCGGGTCGAGATCGAGTTGTAGGCGCGTTCCGCGCTGGCGCGGTCCGGGAACAGGCCGGTAACCATATTGTTTTGCTTGTTTTGCTTATCGGTGTCGAACATGCTCATGATGGATCCTTTCGTTTTAGGTGATCTACGGAAGCAACTTATTTAGGCAACATATTTGCTGCGAATGGAGCAACGATATGCCTGCCCAGCAGTGCACTTCTGTTCGTTGACGCACCCTGCTTGAGACATTCCTTTGTACAAAAGAACATGTTGACTGTTTGCGCGTCTAACGTTCGTTGCCGCACTGACCCGGTGTCGTCCGCACCACTAGACTTTGCCCATGGCCTCGGCAATCAATTGGCCTGAAGTATCGTTCCCAACCTTAGGAGGACTCAACATGTTATTCATTATCTGGATCGTCGTCGGTGGTATTCTCGGCTGGCTCGCCAGCATGGTCATGAAGACGGACGCTGAACAAGGCATGATTCTCAATGTCGTGGTCGGTATCGTGGGCGCCTTCCTGGGCGGCTGGCTGCTGTCCCCGCTGTTCGGCTCTGGCACCATCAATGCCGACGACTTCAGCGTCTCGTCGCTGCTGGTCTCGTTCCTCGGCGCTGTGATCCTGCTGGCCATCGTGAACCTGCTGCGCCGCGGCCGCGTTCGCTAAGCATGTCGGGTATCCACTAAAAACCAACGCTCTCCAGCGTTGGTTTTTTTACGTCCAAAATAATTATGCACGTCAAAAGACCTATATTAATTTTGCTTAGCTGCATCGTGACTGCGGTCGCGGGCCTGCTCGTGCTGAACTTTTCGCCGGGTGAGAAGAAGATCGACACCGAATTGACGCGCCAGTACGACACCGACGATCCCCAATTCCGCCGCTCGCTCGGCGTGCTGCTCGGCCCGCCCCTGGTCGAGGGCAACAAGGTCGACGCGCTGCTCAACGGCGACCAGATCTTCCCTGCGATGCTCGACGCAATCCGCGGCGCGCAAAAGACCATCGATTTCGAAACCTATATTTATTGGAGCGGCAACATCGGCCGCGAATTCACGCAGGCGCTCGCGGAACGCGCGCACGCGGGCGTGAAGGTCAACCTGCTGCTCGACTGGATCGGCAGCATCAAGATCAGCGACAAGGAGCTCGATCAGATGCGCCAGGCCGGCGTGCAGGTGCATCGCTACCACAAGCCGGTCTGGTGGAAGCTGGCGCGCCTGAACAACCGCACCCACCGCAAGCTCTTGATCGTCGACGGCAAGATCGGCTTCACCGGCGGCGTCGGCATCGCCGACAAGTGGGGCGGGCATGCCCAGGACAAGGACCACTGGCGCGACAGCCACTTCCGCGTCGAAGGCCCGGTGGTCGGCCAGATGCAGGCCGTGTTCAACGACAACTGGACCAAGGCCACCGGCCGCGTGCTCGACGGCGAAGCTTATTTTCCGGCCTTGAAACCGGTCGGCGATAGCCCGGCGCAGATGTTTTCCAGCTCGCCCACCGGCGGCAGCGAGAGCATGCATCTGATGTACCTGATGGCGATCACCGCGGCGCGGCGCAGCATCCACCTGTCCAATTCGTATTTCGTGCCCGACGAGCTGGCGGTCAAGGCCCTGGTCGCGGCAGCCAAGCGGGGCGTCGACGTGCGCATCGTCGTGCCGGGACCGGACATCGATTCGGACGTGGTGCGCGCCGCCTCGCGCGAGCGCTGGGGCGACCTGCTCAAAGCCGGCGTCAAGATCGCCGAATTCCAGCCGACGATGTTCCATGTGAAGTCGCTGGTGGTCGATTCGCTGCTGGTCTCGGTCGGTTCCACCAACTTCGATAACCGCTCCTTCATCCTGAACGACGAGGCCAACCTGAACGTGCTCGACCCGGCCTTCGCCAAGCAGCAGGAAGCGATCTTCGACGACGACTGGCGCCACGCCAAGCCGATGAGCCTGCAGCAATGGGAGTCGCGCTCGATCGGCGAAAAGATCGGCGGCCAGATCGCCGACCTGCTCGGGCCGCAGCTGTAGGGAACGCGCGGCCACTTCCGGCCGCTTCGATGTATGATCAAAAAGCCACGTCGCCCGACGTGGCTTTTTTCTTATCGGATACGACCATGGGAATGACCGCAAGCCTGTACGCCGTCGGCGAACAGCATATCGACACGCTGCGCAGCGATCCGGCGCAAGCCTTTGCCCTGCTCTCTGCCGGCGGCCCCGCCGTGCACCTGGACAAGGCCTGGCACGGCATCCATTACCTGCTGACCGGCACCGCCTGGGAGGGCGACGCGCCGCTCAACTTCCTGCTGCATGGCGGCGAGCCGCTGGGCGACGAGGAAAGCGACGAGCTGGTGCCGCGCGTGTTCGACCTGGCCGAGGTGCGCCTGCTCGATGCGGCGCTGGCCCCGCTCGACGACGGCCAGCTGCGCCAGCGCTACGACCCGCAAGCGATGCGGCAACTGGACATCTATCCGCCTATCTGGGACCAGAAAGAAGCGCTGCCCTTTTGCCTCGAGCGTTTCGACGCGCTGAAGGACTTCGTCGCGGAGAACGCACGACAGGAACGCGCCATGGTGATCTTTGCAGGTTGATCAGCGCCGATGAGCGCAGGATGAACAATGGATGAGCAAAAATGAGGAAATCGAGGGGTCGCCAGCAAGCTCGGCGGATTCCTCTTATACTGGGCGCCCCCTACCGCGGCATAGACCGCGGCTTGACCTCATAATGGAATCATATGTCAGCCCTGTTTACTTCTTTCAAACTCAAAGACGTCACCCTGCGTAACCGCATCGCCGTACCGCCGATGTGCCAATACAGCGCCCACGACGGCTTCGTCAACGAATGGCACCAATCCCACTACGCCGGCATGGCGCGCGGCGGCGCCGGCCTGGTGATCGTCGAAGCGACCGCCGTGTCGCCGGAAGGCCGCATCACCCCGGGCTGCGCCGGCCTGTGGAATGATGCGCAGGCCGAAGGCATGGCCCGCATCGCCGCTTCGATCCGCGCTGCCGGCGCCGTCCCCGGCATCCAGATCGGCCACGCCGGCCGCAAGGCCAGCGCCAACCGTCCGTGGGAAGGCGACGACCACATCCCATCGGACCAACCGTTCGGCTGGGACACCATCGCCCCGTCGGCGATCCCGTTCGGCCAGGGCTTGCCGAAAGTCCCGAAAGAGATGACGCTGGACGACATCGCGCGCGTCAAAGCCGACTTCGTGGCCGCCGCCAAGCGCGCGCTGGCCGCCGGCTTCGAGTGGCTGGAACTGCACTTCGCGCACGGCTACCTGGGCCAGAGCTTCTTCTCGCCGCACAGCAACAAGCGCACCGACCAGTACGGCGGCGACTTCGCCGGCCGTAGCCGCTTCCTGCTCGAGACCCTGGAAGCCGTACGCGCAGTCTGGCCGCAGAACCTGCCGCTGACCGCACGTTTCGGCGTCATCGAATACGACGGCAACGACGAACAGACCCTGAACGAGTCGATCGAACTGGTGCGCATGATGCGCCAGCGCGGCCTGGACATGCTGAGCGTCAGCGTCGGCTTCACCATCCCGGACGTCAAGATCCCCTGGGGCCCGGCTTTCCTGGGCTCGGTCGCCAAGCGCGTGCGCGAAGAAGCCGGCCTGCCGGTCGCGTCGGCCTGGGGCTTCGACGGCCCGAACCTGGCCGAAGCCGCCGTCGCCGATGGCCAACTGGACCTGGTGATGGTCGGCCGCGCCCATCTGGCCGACCCGCATTACCCGCTGCAAGCGGCCAAGGAACTGGGCGTCGAGCGTCCGACCTGGGTGCTGCCGGCGCCGTATGCGCACTGGCTGGAACGCTACCAGATGGCTAAATAAGCCCTTGATGTTGCAATAAAAAAGCCGGTCGATGACCGGCTTTTTTATTGCCCCGTTCGCTTAGTTTCGCTTAGTGCGTCAGCTCGGCCGGCTCCGACGCCGGCTTGTTCAGGCGGCTGTTGCGCATCCCGTAGCCGAAATAGGTGGCGACCGTGACCAGCATCCAGATCGCGAACACGGTATAGGTGGTTCGGGACAGGCCGAACACCAGGTACAGGCAGGCCGCGATCGACAGGCCTGGTACCAGGTAGGGACCGAACGGCACGCGAAATCCCTTGCGGCCCGTTCTCTCCGCAGCGCTCCCGTCATCGCGCTGCTTTTTGCGGATCACCGGCACGGCAATCGCGACCACGATGAAGGCGACCAGCGTGCCCATGCTCACCATGTCCCACAGGAAGGTCGAGTCGACCAGGCCGGCCACGATGCCCACGATGACGCTGACGATCAGCGTGTTGGTCACCGGCGACTGGGTGCGCGGATTGACGGTGCGGAACGATTTCGGGATCAGGCCATCCTTGGCGATCGCGTACAGGATGCGGGTCTGGCCGTAGATCGTCACCAGCGTCACCGAAAACACCGAGATGACGGCGCCGGCCGACAGCACCAGCGCCGGCCAGGCTTTGCCGGTGACGTTCTGCAGGATCACCGCGAGGCCCGCTTCCTGGCCCGCGAACATGCTGGCCGGCTGGGCGCCGAGCGCCGCGATCGCGACCAGCATATAAAACACGGTGACGATGATCAGCGCCGCCAGGATGCCGATCGGGACGTCGCGCGTCGGGTTTTTGGTTTCTTCGCCGGCGGTGGCGATCGTGTCCAGGCCGATGAAGGAGAAGAACACGGTGCCGGCTGCCGCAGTCACGCCGGCCATGCCGCCGATACCGGGGCCCTTTTCCGGCCACAGGAAGGGATGGAAGTTATTAATGTCGAAGCCGGAGAAGGCAATGACCGAGAAGAACACCAGGATCGCCAGCTTGATCAGCACCATGATCGCATTGGTGGTGGCCGATTCCTTGGTGCCGCGGATCAGCAATACGCAGCACAGCACCACCAGCAGGATCGGCGGCAGGTTGATGTGGCCGCCGTGGAATTCGACGCCGCCATCCTTGCCGGCGACGATCATCGGCGAGCGCAGCGCCTCCGGGATCTGCCAGCCGAGCGCGTTCTGCAGGAAGTTGTTCAGGTAATCCGACCAGCCGATCGCGGTCGCGCTGGCCGCCAGGCCATACTCGAGCAACAGGCAGGCCGCGACCACGAAGGCCGCGAACTCGCCGACGGTGGCGTAGGCGAAGGAATACGACGAGCCCGAAGCAGGCACGCGGTCGGCCAGTTCGGCGTAGCACAGCGCGGTCAGGCCGGCGGTGATCGCGGCCATCATGAACGACAGCACGACCGCCGGGCCGGCTTTCGGCACGGCCTCGACCATCGTAAAGAAGATGCCGGTGCCGATGGTGGCGCCGACCCCGATCATGGTCAAGGGGAACAAGCCCAGCGAACGGCCGAGGCTGGCGCCGTGGGCGTTGCCCTCGTCGAGCTTGCGCTCGGGCGACTTGGTTCGAAAGAGCTTTTGGCCCAATGTCTGGTTCACGGCGCGTCCTTTGGTCACACGAATTCATCCGGCGGCCAAACGGCTGCCTCCAAAGTACGCGATTATAGGGCTATCCGTCGTTTCCGCCGCAGAAAAAGTTTCCTGCTTGACCGCGCTCTTTGCCTCGTCATCAATCCAGCATGAGCACGTGCTTGCCGCTGACGGTACGCTGCGCCGGATTGCCGGCCACGCGGATGCCGCCCGAACCGCTGGTCTGCGCGACCAGCGCATCGCTGACGTTGGCGCTGATGCCGCCCGAGCCGCTCGTCGACAGGTCGCCCTGGCGGCTCGTCAAGCCAGCCAGTTCGAGCCGGCCTGAGCCGGACGAGTGCGCATTCAGGCTGCGCACCGCGCCGCTCACGCGCAGTTCGCCGGAACCGCTGACGCCGACGTCGGCATAGTCGCCGCGTACCTGGCCGACGTTCATGCGGCCCGAGCCGCTCAGCGCCAGGCGCGCGCTGCCGGCCTGCAGCGCATCGGCATCGACGCTGCCCGAGCCGCTGCTGTCGAGGTCCAGCCTGGCGACGCGGCCGGCCAGCACCAGCGTCCCCGATCCGCCCTTGTGCACGTTCAGGGGCGCGCCGTTCAGCTCGAGCACCGCCAGCTTGCCCGAGCCGCCCTGGTGCACCTCGCTCAGGCGCGGCGTCGTGTAGATGACGTGCACCGGGTTGTGGGTGCGGTACGAACCCTCGGTCGAGATCACCAGGCTGTCGCCGCGCACGTCGGTGCGGATCAGCGGCAGCAGGTTGCCGTCGGCCTCCACCGTCAGCGACGGCGCCGGGCCGACGCGCACGTCGACCACCATCGCGCCGCCCACCTCCAGCCCCTGCACGGCGCCGACCGGGCGCTGTTCGCGCGCGATCACGCCGTCGCCCTGGATGCCGGAGAAGGAGCTGACGTGGTAGTCGCCGTCTCCACCCGGAGCGACGACGATGGCGCAACCGCCCAGGATGGCGGCTGCAGCGGCGATGGCGAGGAGCGTGCGCATGATGACCCTTTCAGTGTTGTTGTCCGATGCTGGCACTCTAGCAAGCATGCAGACGACGAAGCGGGGCCATGCGACGGACGGTAAAAAAGGCGGCGCGAATGGCCGCCTTGCGGGATGAGCTGCTCAGCGCTGGCCCAGGCGCGTATCGCCGAACAGCTGCTTGAACTCGTGCGGCTGCGAGCGCCAGTACTGCGGCGGCGCGCTCACCGTCGCGCCCAGCTCGGCGGCGGCGTGCCACGGCCAGCGCGGGTCGTACAGCATCGCGCGCGCCAGCGCGACCATGTCGGCCTGGCCGGTCTGGACGATGGTCTCGGCCTGCTTCGGTTCGGTGATCAGGCCGACGCCGATGACCGGCATCTGCACCACCTGCTTGATGCGCGCCGCGAACTCGATCTGGTAGCCGGGGCCGACCGGGATCTTCTGCAAGGGCGACAAACCGCCGCTCGAGACGTGCATGAACTGGCAGCCCAGCTTGTCCAGTTCCTTGGAAAAGGCGATGCTCTGCTCGATGTCCCAGCCGCCTTCGACCCAGTCGCTGGCCGAGAGGCGCATGCCGACCACCATTTCGCCGGAGACCGCCGCGCGCACCGCCTGGAACACTTCGAGCGGGAAGCGCATGCGGTTTTCCAGCGAGCCGCCGTATTCGTCGGTGCGCCGGTTCGACAGCGGCGACAGGAACTGGTGCAGCAGGTAGCCGTGGGCGCCGTGCAGTTCGATCAGGTCCAGGCCGAGCGCATCGGCGCGGCGCGCGGCGGCGACAAAGCCGTCTTTGACGCGCGCCAGGCCTTCGGCGTCCAGCGCCAGGGGCACGGTCTCGCCGTCGGCATGCGGCAGCGGCGACGGGGCCACGGTCTGCCAGCCGTTCGCGTGGTCGGGCGGGATGTTGGCGCCGCCCGACCAGGGCTTTTCGCTGGACGCCTTGCGGCCGGCGTGGGCCAGCTGGACACCGATCTTGATCGGCGCGTACTTGCGCATCGCGTTGATGACGGGTTCGAGCGCGGCCGCGTGTTCGTCCGACCACAGGCCCAGGTCGCCGTAGGTGATGCGGCCTTCCTCGGTGACCGAGGTGGCTTCCAGGATCAGCAGGCCGGCGCCGGACAGTGCCAGGTGGCCGAGGTGGATCATGTGCCAGTCGGTCGGGAAACCGTCTTCGGCCGAGTACTGGCACATCGGCGCGATCGCGATCCGGTTGGCCAGCTCGAGCGGGCCAAGCTTGATTGGAGAAAACAGCATGCTCATGGAAGACTCCCCTGCGTTCAAAAGGGCTAGTCTAGCGCGCACGCTTGAAACGTGTTTTTCAGCTCGCCGCCCTCAATTCACGCGCACCACCATGATGCCGGCGCGCAGTCCCACGCGCACGTCCGGGTTCGGGAACACGACCAGCTCCTCGTCGTGCTGGACGGTATACACGGTGTCGCCGTCGGTGGCGATGACGTCGCCCTTTTTGAGCGGCGTGAAGTTCTCGGTGTCGCGCCCGAAACTCATCGTGAACGCGTTCGAGAGCTTGGTGATCGACTGGGCGGTGTCGAACACCAGCGGCTTCGATCCCTCACCGGCCGCCGGCGCCTGGCCGCGCAGCAGCGCATCCAGCGCACGCGCCGCATCGGCGAACTGCGACAGGTCGTTCTGCCCCAGCGTGCCGATGCGCCCCAGCTCGACCGTGCTGGCGGCGGCGCCGTTACGCTCGGCAGTCCACCAGCTGTAGGTGCCGGCGGAGGCCGGATTCATGATCACCGCTTCGATGCCGGCCTGCCCCAGCCAGTCGATCAGCCGCGTGCGCGCCCCGGTTTCGATCAGCTGCGGCACGATCGCGAACTTCGGGTAACGCGAGGCGCGGATCGCCGTGTGCAGGTCGAGGTGCCAGCGCGAAGGTCCGCTGCCCTCGAAAAAGTCGCGGGTGGCGGCGATGATGGCATCGGCGCGCGCCGCCTCGAAGGTGCCGGCCAGGTCGCCGCGCTGGTCGCGGAACATGCGATTCAGGTCGGCGTCGATGAAGCGCTTACCCACGGCGATGGCGTCGATGCTGCCGACGCACAGCATCAGGTCGACAGCCAGCGCCTCGGGGGCGCGCGCGAGCGCGTCGAGCGCGTGCGCGGCCATTTCGATCGGCCCGGTCTCGTCGCCGTGCACGCCGACCGAGATCAGCACGCTGGCGCGCGCTGCATCGACATGCGCCGGTCGCGCGGCCTTCACGGTCAGGATGCCCTTGGCGGGCAGCCCGACCGTGAAGCCAGCCTGCGTAAAGCGCCGGGCGACCTCGCCGAAGTCGGCCTGGGCCAGGGCCCGGACCGACTCCGGCAGCCCTTCGAACGAAGCGGCTGCCATCGCCTTACGCCGTCACGGTG